>Ga0073932_1001747_pt1 | contig 38518 bp, 33 predicted proteins | sample DewCreD2012metaG_FD_76967 | JGI IMG/M metagenome (GOLD analysis project Ga0073932, IMG submission 76967) | Hot spring sediment bacterial and archeal communities from British Columbia, Canada, to study Microbial Dark Matter (Phase II) - Dewar... ...
CAGCTCTCGGCGTGGGAATCCGGCGACGGCAAGACGGCCTCGATCAGCCATAATGCTGTGGCGAGCCTGACATGGATGAAGGGCCCGCACAACATGCGCATGGGTCTGGACTGGATGGCGTTCCGCGAGTTCCGCGCCCGGTTTCCGGGAGACGTTTCACCGGATTTGAGCTTCTCGAACGCCTGGGCGCGCGGGCCGCTCGACAACAGTCCGGCGCCGCCGGTGGGCGCCGAGTTCATCGCCCTGCTGGCCGGCATCCCGGGCGGGAGCCTGTCGCGGACGGGCACCTATGCCGAGCAGGACATCTATACCGCCCTGTATTTCCAGGACGATTGGCGCGTGACGCCGAAGCTGACGCTGAATCTGGGGCTGCGCGCCGAGCACGAATCGCCCATCACGGAGCGCTACAACCGCAGCGTCACACAATTTGACGAAACGAACCCAAACCCGATTGAAGCGGCGGCGATTGCGAACTACAGAAACGCGCCGATTCCGGAGCTGGCGCCGCACAACTTCCGCGTCATCGGCGGCGTGACGTTCGCCGGCGTGGGCGGCAATCCGCGCGAGTATTGGCGCGGCCAGGGCATTCAGTGGTCGCCGCGGTTCGGGCTCGCGTATCAACTGACGCCGAAGACGGTGATCCGCGCCGGTCATGGCATCTTTTACGCGCCCATGGGCATTCTGCGCACGAACTCGATTCTTTCGGGATTCTCGCGCAGCACACCGATTGTGGCCACCAACGACAACGGCCTCACCTGGATCGCCGACCTGGCCAATCCGCTGCCCGGCGGGCTGCTGCCGGTGCTGGGCGCCGGCGAAGGGTTGCAGACCACGCTCGGCCAAAGCACGACCTTCTTCCCGCTGGACCGCAAGATGCCGCCGACGCACCGGTTCTCGTTCGGCTTCCAGCATCAACTGCCCGCGGGCATCATGGTGGAATCGTCCTACGTGGGCAGCCGCAGCTACCGACTGCCCGTTTCTCGCTCCATGAGCTTTACGCCCAGGGAATACCACAGCACCCTGCCCTACCGCGACAATGCCACGATCAACTTCCTGACGGCGAACTTCAACAATCCGTTTTTCGGCCTGCACCCAAATTTCACCTCGCGCAACATCACGCGCGCGCAGCTGCTGACGCAGTATCCGCATTTCTCCAGCGTCACGTTCGAGGATTCAGTCGGCTACTCGTGGTACCACTCGATGCAGAACCGGCTGGAGAAACGCTTCAGCCAGGGCTGGACGCTGCAGATGGCATGGACGTGGTCGAAGGCGATGGGGGCGAATCAATATCTGAATCCGTTCGACCCGCTGCCCTATGAGTCCATCACGGATCTGGACCGGCTGCACCGCGTCACGGGCAGCGGCATTTACGAGCTTCCGTTCGGCAAGGGGCGCAGGTTCGGCTCGTCAATGCCGCGGGCGCTCGAGTTCCTGGCCGGCGGCTGGCAGATCAGCGGCGTGTGGCAGTATCAGAGCGGCGCGCCGCTGGGCTTCGGCCAGGCGCTGTTCGTCGACGATTCGCGCAAGATCGTGCTGCCATCCGACCAGCGCAACACGGACCGCTGGTTCAACACCGACGTATTCAACAGGAGGTCCACGGACGTGCTGGCCTGGAACGTGCGGACCGCGCCGCTGCGCTACTCGAACATCCGGACCGACTCGCAGCGCCGGCTGGACCTTTCGGCGAACAAGACGTTCCGCATGACCGAGGGCATCCGCGTCATCTTCCGCGCCGATACATTCAACGCGCGGAATGAAGTCGTGCTGCGAGCCCCGAACACAGACCCGGTGAACACGGCCTTTGGCCGCGTGACGGCGCAGGAGCCGCCGCGGTCGTGGCAGTTCTCGCTGTCGGTGAAGTACTGAAGCGGGATCAAGCAGAAGCGCGGGCGGCGCCCGATGGCCTGCCGCCCGCGCCCTCTCCGCCGCGGCACAGAGTCGCGGCCAACGAAACCAACGCGACGGAGCAGGACCGCGTGCAGGTTCGCAGGGAAGGGACTTCCCGCCTGCCGGGACGCCCGAAGCGGCAGCTTCAAAACCGATTCCGCACGATGTGTTCTAACGGGTGCCGGAGGCATTGTTGGCTGATGCAGGCGTTCCGAAGCTCAGCTCCGGGTGAAGCTGGAGTACGACGCGGTTGACGGACATCGCAACGCCGGCGTATTTCTCGCTCAGCTTGCGGGCGCCTTCGGAGCCGAGCGCGCGTTCCAGGAAAGTGCCGCCATCCAGAGCCGCGTAATTCGGCAGGCCGATGACGCCGTAAATTCTTTCGGCGTTCGCGCCGGCGAGCACCTGGTACGTCTGGAAACTCGAAACCCGCGCCTTCCGCAGTGCGGGCATGATCTCCTGCCGGACGAGGTCCAGGAAAGCGTAACGCTTCCCCGGATATGTGGTGATCTCGACGATCATCGCGAGGGGCAGGTTAGCGGCGGAATCGTCACGGAAACCGAGTTCGGGGATCGGCTCGATGACTTCGCGGCGGACGGACACGGAGCACTCCCTCATCCGCGACAGAAGCCGTTCATAATCGGTATCGCTGAGCCCGCGGCGCAGAGGAGACTGACCGTCGAAGGCGGCAAAGCCCGAGATCGGCGTCGTGTACGCGTAGACGGCGGCCGGGCCGATGGCGCCCGGGTTCCAGAACCGGGCCCAAGACAGCCCGCTTTTCTTCAGGGCCGCACTCCATTCCCGTCTGGCGGCGTTATATTCGTGAATCTTTTCCGGCTTGATTTCGGTGAAAGTGAGCAACATTTTTTCGGGCGGCTGTTGCCCAGCGGCCAGAGCGGCCAGCATGGCGGAAAGGGCGAGTCCATTTCCCAGCATCCGCACACTTCGGGCGTATGCACGTGTAAGCATTCTGCGATCCTCCGGGTGTGATTCCTGCGTGGATAGGCTGTGGCGCGGCCTGCGCTGCCCAGTGTTCGCAGGCCTTGCCGGCAGAGGCTTCAAAAGCGTGCCATGAATCTACCCGCGTGTCAAGGAAAATGTTGCGCGTGTGGTTCGATTCCTGGTCGAGGTGAACTTGGTCAGTAGATTCCCATTGGCGAGGCCGGGGGAATCGGGGAGGCAACCCCGCAGGCTAGTCTGGCTGCCCCAGGTCCCGCTCCCGGCGGGATCGCCGTGGGCGGCTGCTAATATGTCTGGGAGGGGCTTTTGGACCGGAACTTTCAACCACTTTCAACCGGCCATCTCGAGGGCGGACAGGAAGGCTGGCTGGAATCACCCCCTGGGCCAAAGATTCTGCAAGATCCGGACCAGGTCCAGCCACCCGCGCGGAGCCGAGCATCCTGGACCGTGTCGCCCTGCCCGGGGACGCTTCTCAGGCCCGGCAGCCGCGGATAGGGTTTCGGAACAGGGAACGTGGCGATGCAGGGCGCGGGACGCCGCCTCCCACAGGCGCAGCAATCAGGAAGCCAGACTTTGTTGAAGCTTGCCACAAGAAGACGGCTCAGACGGAGAATTCAGAACAATTCAAGACCGCTAATTGTTGTTGCATCAACTCTCTGCTATTCTTTGCTCAAACACGGCTTCAAGCTTCAGCAACGTAGTGGCTGAATGGACATCAGAGTTGGCGGAAGAGCCGGTCTCCTCTTTCTGCTTTGCGCTGTGGGAGCTTGGCTGGCGGCACAGGAACGGAGTTCACATCGGGACTGCCTGATCGAGGAGGCGCGGCTGCCCGCGGAGCTCAGCCAGCCGAGCGGCAGCGAGGCGGGCGAGCGGGGCAGCCGCACCGCAGGGGCAGGCGTGAGGAGCACACTGCCTCTGCGGGCGGAGCGGCACGGGGAGGTCGCCGTCATCTACGACGACGGGCGGCTGTTCGGACGGGCGAACTGGCGTGACCTGGAGAACGTCACACTTCACTTTGAGCGGCAGGAAGGCGGGCAGGGCTACCGGTTCCGCCGGGGTGAACTTGCCTGGCGGGAGCCGGCAGGGGCTCCGATCCGGTATGACGCCGGCTGGCCCAGACGGTCAGTGGAAGTGGATCTGCCCTTCGAGTTTCCCGTCGGAGGAGAGACCTGGAGGAAGGTCTCGCTGAACAACACGGGGAGCATCAGCTTCGGGTTCCGGGAGGACGTCAACGGCCGTCCACGCTACTTCAGGTACAGCGAATACGGTCCTCAGCAGCTCGTGAAGGAGCGCCTGATCGCTGCGCTCTGAACGATCACTTATGTTCCGGATGGCCACAGATTGTGGTGGCAGGCCACAGAACAGGAAGCTGTGGCGATGTGGCGCGTTGCCGAGGCTTACGCGCGGGGGCAGGCGTTCCGGGCCGAGCCGGGTTATGACGAGTTTCAGATCGTCCTTCGGCGCAACGGCGACATCCTGCTCTCTTGCCGGAACATGACGACCCCCGCAGGCGTCGCAGGAGTTTTTCCGGGCCAAATCCGGTTTGAAGAACCGAGACCCCTGGCTGGCTTTGCAGTGAATCCGCGCCCGGGCATTCCGGCCTGCACCGAAATGAGGCGGGTGTGGGCCGAGCGGCTTTCCCCTACAGAAATATTGCTGGGAATGGAGTTAAAAGGCGAACCTGTACCACAGCGGAACCGCCTTTTTTACCGGCATTTTCTCGACACAACAGGGCCGTTCACTCCGGGCGGAATGCCTTTCGGCGAGCAGGAAACCGATGCAACGGTCTTCTGGCAGGACGGAACGTGGCGGTTCCGGATCTGGAACAACGACAACGAAGGCGAAGTAAAGGGGCGTGAACTCAGAATCGTCGTGCCGCTTGGGCAGTTGGCGCAGGGAGGAAAGATCCGCTGGTTCGCCGATGCCGTGGATTTTGACATCAACGGGGCTTTCAGCCAATTTCCGGCCCAGGTGGTGGAAATTGAAAAAGTGGAGGATGGCAGCGGGCCTCGGGACTTCAGCGAACCGCTCGAAGGCGTTTATCGTGGATCTGTTTTCGAAGTCTTCCACGGCCATCCTGTTCTGACCGAAACGAGGGCCTGGACGCAGGCTTTGTACGAACACTTCGCCGACACAGCGGACCTGCTCGTGTTCTACATGAGCGGGCGGCCCGACTGGACCGAAGGAGGCGCGCGCAGCAGCGGCTCGCTGGCCGGGGGCATCCGGGGCATCGGGATCGGGAACGAATGGCGGCCGGACACGGGCAACGCCGGAAGGCTGCAGGGTTTTCAGGAAGTGAGCTGGATCGACGCTTATAGCTGTGAAAAGTCCGGCTTCTCGAGGGAATTCGGGCCGTTCGATCACTACAGCCTTTTGATGTATCTGAACGGGCATGAACTCGGCCACAGGTGGGGAATTCTCTTCGACCCATCAAACCGCAAAGCGTTCCCCCGGATCAGCGACAACGTGCATTGGCTCAACGAACTCCATCATCCGGCGGGCTTCTGTGAAACCGATCCTCCCTGTTCTTCGCTGATGGGAGGTTCAGTCTGGGAGGAAGCCCAGCCTGGATTTTTCGTGCGCAGACACCGGAACGGCTACCTGCAAAAGGCCGGCTACGGGCCGCTGGAGCTGTACATCATGGGCCTGATGGGGGCCGAGGAAGTAGAAAGGCTTTTTGTCCTGAAGGAAGCCCGGAGCGAATTCCGCCAGGGGCTTGGCTGGGGATTCGCCGCCAGCCGGGAGGAGTTCAGCATCGATGACATCATCCGGGATTTCGGACGGCGCTGGCCTGATCCGGCGCATTCCCAGAAGGAATTCAACACAGTCTATGTGCTGTTTGTGCTCGACGGAGATGAACTGCGAGAGGATCAGCTCGCCAAAGTGCAGGGTATCCGCGAGGCTTGGATCGAGACCTTTTCGCAAGCCACGCTGGGCCGGGCCGCCATGGTTTCCCGGCTGGAGGAGAAACCTGCGTCGCGCCTGCAAGTGGTTTCGGGAAATCATCAATGGGTGGAGACTGGAGCGGCGGCCGAGTTTCCGATTGTGTTCCGGCTGGTGGATGAGAAGGGGCAACCGCTCACCGACCGGCCAGTCGCTGTGACTCTGAAAGGCGAAGGGAAACTGGAGCCGACTGAACCGCGCACGGACCGGAATGGCCAGGTTCAGATCCGGGTCACATCCGGCGGAGAAGCCGGGACCCTGACGGTGGAAGCGAAGGCCGACGGAGTGGGCAAGGCAGAGGCCAGGATCCACGTGGCGCCGCCTGCCGTCCGGTGATCGCCTCGGGCAACACAGGTAACCTGGCCACGCCGGTTCCCGGATGTGTCAAAGGCCTGACTAACTTTATCTCGAACATCGCTCCGCGCGGGACGTCTTCAGCCGTACCTTATCGAGGGGATTGGCTCCGGGCGCGGCCTCGGCCAAACTGGGAATGTTCGGTACCGGACCCGCCGCATGGCCCAGGACATCCTGCCCGTTGAAGCACGACAGGCGGTTGAAAAGCTCGGCCGCGCCGACATTGTCATCGGCATCCCCAGCTACAACAACGGCCGCACGATCGGCCACGTCGTCCGCGCGGCGCAGGCGGGGCTCAACAAGTATTTCCCGGACTTCCAGGGCGTCATCATCAACTCCGACGGCGGTTCGAAGGACGACACGCGCAAACAGGTGCTGGAGGCCCAACTGGATGCTTCGCAGCTTCTGCTCGTCAACACGCCGCTGAACCCGGTCCACCGGCTTTCATTTCCCTATCACGGCATCCCCGGCAAGGGCAGCGCATTCCGCATGATTTTCCAGATGGCGCGCGATCTCGGGGCCAAAGCCTGCGCCGTGGTCGATTCCGACCTGCGCTCGATCACGCCCGAGTGGTTCGACCTTCTGCTGCGGCCAGTGGTGCACCGCGGGTACGATTTCGTCGCACCCTATTACCACCGCCACAAGTACGACGGCACGATCACCAACAGCATCATCTATCCGCTGACGCGCGCCCTCTACGGCTACCGCATCCGCCAGCCCATCGGAGGCGACTTCGGCATGTCGCTACCGGTGATCGAAACCTATCTCAAGCGCACCGACTGGGAGACCGACGTCGCCCGCTACGGGATCGACATCTGGATGACGACCATCGCTGTGGCGAGCGGCTACAGGATATGCCAGAGCTTCCTCGGCGCCAAGCTGCACGATGCCAAGGATCCGGGCGCCGACCTGAGCGCTATGCTCCAGCAGGTTGTCGGCAGCGTCTTCGGACTGATGATCGAATTCAAGGACGTGTGGATGAAGGTGCACGGGAGCCGTGATATTGAGCTGTTCGGCTTCCGGTACGACGTGGGGCTCGATCCCATCGCCGTCAACCTGGACCGCATGATCCAGGCTTTTCTCCGCGGCGAGAGCGACCTGCGGGAGATCTGGTCGATGGCCCTGTCGGACCGGACGCTGCGCGAGCTGGCCGTCCTGGCGCGCGCCGCAAGGACTGCGCCAGCCGAGCAGTTCCGCCTGTCCGATGAGCTGTGGGTTAACATCATCTACGAGTTCGCCTCCGCGTATGCGGAGCTGCCCGCCGCGCGCACCCATCTGGTGCGCTCGCTCACGCCGCTCTACCTCGGCCGCGTCGCGTCGTTCGTGAATGAAACCCGGGAGATGAACGCTTCCGAAGTGGAAGACCGCATCGAGCAGCTCTGCCTCATGTTTGAGCGGCTCAAGCCTTTTCTCGTCGAACGCTGGGGCGGCCCCCGCGTCGATGATTACACTCCCCAGCCTGCACCGGCCTCCGGCCGCACTCAGGAGGTGCCCTCATGATCGGGACGTTCCGCCAGGTTCTGGAACAGTCCGTCGCCCGCCTCTCGGCGCAGGCGACGCAATATCTGCCGCCGCTGTTCGTCGCCATCGTGGTCTTCGGCGTGGCGTGGATCGTAGCCCTGCTGCTGCGCTGGCTTCTGTTGCACGCCTTCAAGGGGGAGCGGTTCGACGCATTCCTGCGCAAGACGGGCATCGGCACGATGCTCGACCAGTCTGGGCGGCTCCGCGCCAGCCCGCTGCTGGCCCACGGCATTTATTACGCGATTCTGCTGATCGGCCTGCTGAACGCGATCAGCGTGTTTGAGACGGAAATCACCCGGGAAATCGTGGACGGCGTGGTGCATCTGCTGCCGAAGCTGTTCGCCGCCGCAGCGATTATTCTTGCCGGAGTCTGGCTGGCTCAATATCTGGGGCGCGGCGCTCTCCTATGGGCGAGCAACGAAGGCTTCACGTGGGCGCGCCGCTTCTGCGCGTTCGTGCGGGTGGTTGTCGTGTTCGTCTCCATCGTCGTCGCCGCCGATGTGCTGAACTTCGCCCGCACGGTGTTTTTCTCGGCGTTTCTGATTTTCACCATCGGCGCTGTGTTCGCCGCCTGCCTCGTGCTGGCGCTCAACCACCGCGAGGTGTACCGCTGGTTCGCCGACTCGCGCCATCACGGCAGCGAAGAGGAAGGCGAGCGGTCCCTGTGGCACCACCTTTGACGGCCGTCACGGCCGCTTCAGCTTCAGGCTCCCGTTCACGAAAGCCCGCGTCGGGAAGATGTGCCGGTCAAGGTCGCCACGCAACGTCTCGAACAGGTCGCGCGCGAACACCCGGTTGCCGATGTGCCAGGAGTGCTCAAACGCGCCGATCTCTTCCATTTGATCGGCCTGCCTCACGGCAGCGTCGTCTCTGAGGAGTCCGAAGTACTCCGTACAGTCGACATCCACGGCCTTGTCCGGAGCGTCCGGCGGCAGCCCAACCCTCCCGGCGCGTGGCGCCATCCCGGCGCGCTTCACGTTGGAGAGCTTGAGCACGGAGTCGTACTGGTTAGAGTAGTTCGTCAGCCGCACGCAATGCCGGTAGAGCGAAGCGCTGCTGTCGCTGCCGGTCCGCAGCGAGCCCGAGGAGACATCCGCTCCGATGAACACCACCTGACTTGCCATCCAGCCCGTATTCGGCAGCTTCGCATCGTCGGCGTCGTCGAAGGCCTCGCGGATGACATAGGCGCCTGTCGAGTGCCCTAACAGATGCACGTTGATGGCGCAGTCCGGCGCCTGCTGTTCCGACAGCACGCGGATGCCAGCCGTCACCAGTTGCAGCGCCGTCTGCTTGGCGTCGTGACGGTCTTCAAGATAGTTCAGAGCCATGTTGGCGCTCGGCCATTCGAAACTCATCACTTCGCCTTTGAAACCTGCTTCTGCAAGATCCAGCTTCAGACGCTTGTGCCGCTTCATGACGGTTTCCTGGCTGTTGTTGTATCCGTGGACGAACACCAGCACGTCTCCCCGGGGTCTCGACGGATCGCGCGCATCCCGACCCCATGCCGCTGCTTTGCGCAGCTTCCTGAACCATGCTTTAGCGCCGGCTTCATGCTCCGGCTTCGGCAGTTCGTCCTCGGGAACCAGCAGATATTTCGCCGGCCCCGGTTCCGCCACAAATTTGCCGCCCTGCACCCTCCGCGTGCACATCACAAACAGCTCGCCCATGGATTCTTCTCCTGTCCACCAGGTGGCGGACCGCCCAGGCGTCCGCACGTTCTGGCAGTGTGAGGGATTCGCAGGGGCCTGTCAACCGGAAACTTGCCCGGAAAAAAAGCAAGCCGCCGGGCGCGGATGCGCGCCCGGCGGCCCATGGCGGCGTGTGAACGTTTATCTTCCGCCGAAGGTGTAGCCGACGGAGACGCCGTACTCAGGCACCCAGTTTCGTCCGAACTGGAAGAAATCATTCACCCAACGCAGCTTGAACTCAGGCTTCACATACCAGTTGTTGTGGATGAAGGTCTTGAAGCCGCCGCCAAAGTGCGTGGTGAACTTGTTGTCCGTGCCGACCAGGGAGCTCGAAGTCCGGCAGCCGGTGAAGTTGTTGCAAAGCCGCTGATCGTAGTAGAAGCGCAGGTTCGCCGCGCCCATGCCGGCCTGCAACTCCGGAACGAACCATTTGGACTTCGTGGGCGGCGTGTACATGCCATAGAAGTCATAGAAGAACGGCCTGTACATCAAAGCCGCGTAGTCGCCCTTCGAGGCGCGCCAGCTCATCTCGCCGCCAACACCGAACCAGGAATTCAGCTTGAGATTGGCGCCGAACTTCGGAAACGCGCCCGTCATCTGAGGAGCGTTGTAGAGGACGCCGTTGCCGAACGTGTCAATCGGCGTCTTGCGCGCTTCCACCTGGTTGGTCACCGTACCCACGTACACATCGAGGCTTTCCTGGGCGAAAACCGGTGCCGCCAGAACGAAAAGCGACGCGATCAAAAGTGTGGAAAGAGATACAAACCTCCCACGCAGTTTCATAGGCGAATCTCACCTCCCGCCGGGCCGTAACAAGAGTCGTCCCGGCTCAACTCCTGAAGTATTCTCAGACGCAGTCTCCCTCTCCGGCGCCCCTCTCATCCCGCCGGATCACTGCGTCCACCCTTTCAGACGTGCCCCGCGGGCAGCCGGTTTCATCTCCGGCGGTCAGCGGAGGGAGGCCGCCACGCGCGCCCGCATCTCCGCCGCCTCGCGCAAAACCTTTTCCATATCCATCGTTTGCGGCTTCCGATCCAGAACCGTCACACGGCCGCCAATCACCACGTCCCGGACATCGGAAGCCTTGAGGCTGTAGACGAGCATCGAGTAGACGTCGTGCCCCGGGACAGCGTGCGGCGCGGCGAGAGAAACCGTGATCATATCCGCCTTTTTCCCTGCTTCCAGCGAACCGATTTCCCTGTCCATTCCAAGGACTTTGGCTCCCTCAATCGTCGCCATCCGGAAGGCCTTTTCGGCCGGCAATACCGTCGGATCCAGAGTGGAAACCTTGGCCAGTTTCGAGGCGAGATCCATCTCCTCGAACAGGTTGAAATCGTTGTTCGACCCGGCGGGCCCGTCGGTGCCGAGCGCAACAGGCACACGGGACGCCAGCCAGGCGCGGTAGTCCGGCACTCCGCTGGCCAGCTTCGTGTTGCTCGACGGGCAGTGGGCGATCCCTGCCGGCCGCGCTTCCAGGAGCTTCAGGTCTTCCGGGCCGGCCCAGACCATGTGCGCCAGGATGGTCCGGCCCGAGAAGAAGCCGAGCGAGTCCAGATAGCGGGTGGGCGACAGGCCGTGCGCCCGGCGGGAGTCGTCGTTCTCCTTTTTCGTCTCCGAGACGTGCGTATGCACGGGCACCCCGTAGCGATCGGCCAGCGCCCGGCTGGCCCGGAGCGTCGTTGCGTCCGTGGTGTAGATGGCGTGCGGGGCCACGGCGGGCGTAATCAGCTCATCGCCGCGCCAGGTCTGAATGAACTTCTCCGCCGCAGCAAGCGCCTCCTGCGGCGTTTTGTAGTCGGGTGCGGGAAAGCCGATGACGGTCTGCCCGAGCACGGCCCGCATGCCAGCCCGTTTCGTCTCTTCGGCGATGGCGTGCTCGAAGTAGTACATGTCGGCGTACGTCGTGATGCCAGCGAGCATCATTTCCAGAACCGCCAGCCGGGTTCCCGCGCGCACGAACGCCTCGTTGACGTTCCGGGCTTCCGCAGGAAAGATGTACTTTTCCAGCCAAGTCTGCAGCGGCACATCGTCTGCGATGCCGCGCAGCAGGGACATGGGCGCATGCGTGTGGGCATTGATGAGACCGGGAGTCAACAGGGCGTCGGGGCGTTCGATCCGGCGGCGCGCCCGGAACCTCCGATCGATCTCCGCCTTCGGTCCGACAGCCACGATCCGCCCGTCCCGCACCGCCACGGCGCCTCGTTCGATGACGCGGCCGGCGGCGTCCATGGTGACCACCTTGGCCGCGCTCACGATCAGGTCGGCGCGCTCCGCGGCGCCGAGACTCAGAAAAAAGAAAAGGCTAATCCAGGAATTTCGCATCGAAAGGCCGTGGCAAAAGAGTCGAAAGGCGCATGGTTTCGCGCGCGCCCTGCAGGTTCACAAGGACGATTTCGACGTCGCCGCACAGCTCCCAGAGCACCTGACGGCAGGCGCCGCACGGCGGCGTCGGCGTCCCGCTGTCGGCGGCGATGGCGATGCGCGCAAAGCGCCTCCCCCCTTCCGCCACCGCCCGGAACGCCGCCACCCGTTCCGCGCACATGGTGAGTCCGTAGGAGGCGCTCTCCACATTGCACCCCGTGAAGATCCTCCCGTCTTCCTCCTCGAGCGCAGCGCCCACAAGGAAGCCTGAGAACGGGGCCCTCGCCCGCCGTCTTGCCTCCAGCGCCGCTTCCACCAGGCGGTCCACTTCAGACCTCCAGCTTTTCGAGAAACGCTTCGAGAAACCGCCGCAGTTCCGCCGCGCTGGCTCTGCCTGTCTCGAGCACTTCTTCGTGGCTGAGCTTCGCTTGCATCCCGGCGGCCATGTTCGTCACCGTGGAGATGGCCAGCACGCGCATGCCCATGTGCCGCGCGGCGATCACTTCCGGCACGGTGGACATCCCTGCCAGATCCGCGCCGATCGTGCGCAGAAAACGGATCTCGGCCGGCGTTTCAAAACTGGGACCGAGCATGGCAGCATAGACACCCTCGCCCGCCTCCATGCCGATCCCGCGCGCCGTGTTCCTGGCCAGATCGAGCAGTCCGCGGTCGTAGGCTTCCGACATGTCGGGAAACCGCGGCCCGAGGCTGTCGTCGTTTGGCCCGACGAGGGGATTCACGCCCTGCAGATTGATGTGATCGGTGAGGAACACCTGCATGCCGGGCCGGAAAGTCTCGCGAATCCCGCCGGCCGCGTTCGTCAGCACCAGAACGCGCACGCCCAGCAGCCCCATGACGCGCACCCCGAACACGACCTGCTGCGGCGTCCAGCCTTCGTAGAGATGGACGCGGCCGCTGAGGACGGCCACGCGCTTCGATCCGGAACGGCCGACGATCAGCTCGCCGGCATGGCCTGCGACACGCGGAACCGGCCAGCCGGGGATCTCGGCGTAGGGAATCACGGTTCGGTCCTCCAGCGCGTTGCTGAAGGATGCCTGCGCACTGCCCAGAACGAGGGCGGCGCGCGGCCATTCGGGCACCCGGCGGCTCAGTTCAGCGGCGGCGGCGCGGATCATAACAGCATTCCTGCAATACAGGCTGACATGAAATTCGCCATCGTGCCGGCGAGCATTGCCCGGACGCCCAGCCGCGCCAGATCCGACTTCCTGTTTGGCGCCAGCGCGCCGATGCCGCCGATCTGAATCGCAATCGAGCTGAAGTTGGCGAACCCGCAGAGGGCGAACGTCGAGATGACAAAGGACCGCGGGTCCAGGGAGTCCTTCAGCTCGCCCAGCCTCAGAAATGCGATGAACTCGTTCAGCACCATCCGCGTGCCCAGCATGTCGCCCACAGCCTGCGCGTCTTTCCAGCTCACGCCGAGCAGCCACGCCACGGGAGCGAAGACGATGCCGAACAGCTTCTGCAGCGATTCAGGAAACCACGCAAACATGCCGTGCACCCAGCCCATGACACCGTTGAGCAGAGCGATGAGCGAGATGAACGCAATCAGCATGCCGGCGATGTTCAGCGCCAGATGCAGCCCTTCGCCCGCGCCGCGCGCCGCGGCGTCGATGACGTTGACGCCGGGCTTCTCGATTTCGATTTTTACTTCACCCGCCGTTTCCGGCTCTTCCGTTTCAGGGATGAGCATTTTGGCGAGCACCAGGGTCGCCGGGGCGGTCATGATCACTGCCGTCAAAAGGTGCTTGATGTCGACGCCCGCGATCTTCACATACGCCGCCATGACGGCGCCCGAGACGTGGGACATGCCCGCCGTCATGATGGTGAACAGCTCGCTCTGCGTCAGCCTCGGGAGGAACGGGCGGATCGTCAGGGGAGCTTCCGTCTGCCCCATGAAGATGCTGGCCGCCACGTCGGTGGATTCAGCCCCCGAGCAGCGCATGACGCGGTGCATCACCCACGCCATCGCGCGGATCACGATCTGCATGATGCCGAAGTAGTACAGCACCGAGAACAGGCTGGCGATGAAGATGACAATCGGCAGAACCTGAAAAGCGAACACCACGCCGAACGCGCCGGTCTTCACTCCCAGCGGCCCGAACAGGAATTCGCTGCCTTTTTCAGCGAATTCCAGCAGGGCGTTCACGGCCACGCTGGCAGCCTGGAACAGCAGCCCGAAGTCGGTTTTCAGCACCAGAAAAGCGAAGATGAACTGGAGACCGAGGCCCCAGGCGACAATCCGGGGACGGATCGCCCGGCGGTTGCTGGAAAAGGCGTAGCACAAGCCCAGGATGCATAGCAGCCCCAGCAGGCCCGTGAAACGCCCCATGAGGTGCCTCGCGCCGTCAGCCGACGACTTCCAGGATCAGCTCCCGCTGTTCAGGTTCCGAGGTGGAAATGCGGAATGCGTCCTCGATGCGGTCCACGGCTTCCTGCAGCCGCTCGGCGTCCGAATAGTGAATGCGGCAAAGAACGTCGCCTTCGTCGACGCGCGCACCCACTTTGACTTCCAGGAACACGCCCACGGCGGGATCCACGGAGTCTTCTTTCGTGTCGCGTCCCGCGCCCAGCATCGCCGAGGCGCGGCCGATCTCCTCGGCATCGATCGCCGCCACATAGCCGGAGCGGGGCGAGGCGATTTCGTAGGCCATCGGCGCGTTGGGCAACAGCTCGAACCGGTCCAGCACCTGAGGGTCGCCGCCCTGTGCGGCGATCATCTCTTTCAGTTTGCGGTAGCCGGCCTGCTCGAGCAGCAGGTTCTGCGCCATCAGACGCGCGTCGTCCAGCGTCTCGGTGATCTTGCCGAGGAAAATCATCCGCGCCGCCAGCTCGAGCGAAAGCCTGGTCAGGTCCTCCGGACCCGAGTTGAGCAGCGTCTGCGAGACCTCCATGATCTCCAGGGCGTTGCCGATGGCGCGGCCAAGCGGCTGGTTCATGTCGGTGATCAGCGCCTGCGCACGCAGATCGTTGCGCCGCGCGATGGTCACCATCATCTGGGCCAGCCGGCGCGCATCCACCTGCCGCTTCATGAAAGCCCCGGATCCTACTTTGACGTCGAGCACAAGCCCGTCCAGCCCCATCGCCAGCTTCTTGCTCATGATGGAGGCGGCGATCAGCGCAGTCGATTCCACCGTCGCCGTGGCGTCGCGCAGGGCGTAAAGCTTCCCGTCGGCCGGCGTCACCGACTCGCTCTGTCCCATAACGGCGAATCCGACGCGGTTCAGTACATCGCGGAATTCGTCGACCGAGAGATTCGTGCGCAGCCCGGGAATCGACTCGAGCTTGTCCAGAGTGCCGCCCGTGTGACCCAGCGCGCGCCCGCTCACCATCGGCACTTTGACGCCAGCCGCAGCCGCCAGCGGGCCGGCAATCAGGCTCGTCTTGTCGCCCACGCCCCCCGTCGAGTGCTTGTCGATCTTCGGCCCGGGAATCGATGAAAGATCCACGCGCTCGCCTGAATCGATCATCGCTTCCACCATGGCGCCCACTTCGTGGTCCGTCATGTTCTGGAAGTAGACGGCCATGAGAAAGGCCGACATCTGGTAGTCGGGGATCTCGCCGCGTGTGTAGGCTTCTACCAGCCAGCGGATCTCTTCGGGCGACAGCTCCTCGCCGTTGCGCTTGCGCTGAATCAGGTCGACGGTTCGCATTTTCAACTGCTTAGGGTAACATCCCGCAGTTGCTCAGCACAAATCGCCGTTCTTTCGATCACTGGATGCCGGGCAGGGGAAACCGGTAGCGTCCGGCGAAGACGTCGCCGAACAGCTCGAGCAGCGCGCCGTGGATGCGCCCGTTGGTGGCCGTGACGTGGGCTCCGCGGATGTCGGCCGGCTCGCCTTTCATGGTGGATGTCCGCCCGCCCGCCTCGCGCACCAGAAGCAGCCCTGCCGCCATGTCCCAGGGATTCAGACCGAATTCCCAGAACCCGTCCAGCCGCCCGCAGGCGACGTAGGCAAGATCCAGCGCCGCCGAACCGCTCCGCCTGACGCCGTGCGAGGACATTGCCACCTGATGGAAGAAATGCACGTTCACGTTTTCGTGCCGCTTGCGCGACGGGAACCCGGTTGCCAGAAGCGCTTCTTCAAGCTTCTCCGTGCCGCTGACCCGGATCTTGCGGCCATTGAGAAACGCGCCGCCGCCCAGCTCCGCCGTGAACATCTCCTGGTGCAACGGATCGTAAATGACGCCCGCCACCATCTCGCCCCGCCGCTCCAGCGCCAGCGTCACGTTGAAGGCGGGGTAGCCGTGGGCGAAATTCGTCGTGCCGTCCAGCGGGTCCACATACCAGCAGTACTCGCCCGTCTTGTCCCGCATGCCGCCTTCTTCTCCGAGCACGGAATGCGACGGGAAGTAGGAATGGAGGCGCTCCACCACCAGCCTTTCGCTGGCGTGATCGGCTTCCGTTACCAGGTCGAATTCGCCCTTCAGGTTGTAAGAGATGCCGCGCTCGAAATAGTGCGCCAGCAGCGCGCCCGCTTCACGCGCGATTTCCACGGCTGTTTCCAGGTAGCTCGTCATGGGGTGTCCAGCGCCGCCGGAGCCTTAGTCTTCCAGTTCGGCGATGTAAGAAATGTCATGCTTGAAGATGAACAGATTCGGCGCATCCGGCTCACGGGTCAGGCGCACGAATGCCTGGTCCCAGTATTCAATGAATCCCTCCACCTCTTCGCCGGACTTCAGCTTGACGCGCACTCTCGATTTTGCGCTTGCCAGTTTCCGGAGGTAACGGGCTTCTTCAAAAGTCTGCGCCGGCGCTTTGGACTTGGCCACTCCGCGTGCCTCCCCGCTGCCCTTCATGGTAACGCATCGGCGAAATAGCCGGTCCGGGCCGACACCGTGTAACCGGGGCGCTTCACCGTGACGCGCACGCGATGAAATCTCTCTTTCGAGGGCGGCACGTTTTTCGGGTAGTAGCCGATCAGATACTGCGTCCGCAGGTCGCGCAGGATCTCCGCAAACGCCTCGTCCAGCGCCTTTGGAGCGGACGGGTAAAACATCTTTCCGCCGGTGCCGGAACAGAATTGGATGAGTGCGTTTTCGCCGCGCAGGTTGCGCCCGGCTTCGCCTTTCACGGGCACCAGCAGCAGCGCATACATCACCGCATCGGCGGCGTGCAGCGCCTCCAGCGCCTCGTGGAACGTCGTCCGGCTGATGGTGTCCGCGCCGTCGCTCACCACAACGGCCACCCGCCGCCCGCCTCTCCGCTCCAGATCCCGCGCCGCCAGGTAAATCGCGTCGTACATCGCCGTGGCGCCTTCGCTGCGCAGCCTCCGGAGCGCCGTCTCCAGCCTGTCCATGCGCCGCGTGAAGTCCGCCTGCAGGACAACCTCGTAGTTGAACGAGTAAAGCGCTGCGGCATCGTCCGCGTTGCCCTCCCGCACCACCGCCTGAAAGAACCGCCTCAGGGCCGTCAGCTCGTAGGCGCGCTGCCGTTGCGTCGAACGGCTTCTGTCGATCAGGACCGCTACCGACAGCGGCTGCGCCGATTGCCTCTCGAAGACCGCGATCTCCTGCTCGACGCCGTTGTCCGTCACGAGGAAATCTTCGCGCCCGAGGTTGCCCGCCAGCGCCCCCTGCGCGTCGCGCACTGTCGCCAGAATCCGCACCAGCCGGACATCGACGCGGAACACGGGCTCCTGCGCCGCTCCAGCCAGCGCAGCCATCACCTGCCGGCGATCGACGAGTCCCATTCGCCCTCCACCCACACAGCCCCGTCCTCGAAGTGCTCTTTTTTCCAGATGGGCACTTCCTTTTTCAGCCGGTTGATCGCCTCCAGAGCGGCGTCGAACGCCGCCTGCCGGTGCGGGGACGCCACCACAATCACAACGCTCGCCTCCCCGATGTCCAGCCTGCCCAGCCGGTGAACAATGCTGATTCTGGACACGCTGTGCCGCGCCGCGATGCCGCGCCCCAGCTCAGCCATCACCCGGATGGCCATCGGCTGGTAACACTCGTATTCCAGAAACAGCGTCCGCCGCCCGGCGCTGTTGTCACGAACGATCCCCTCGAACACCACCAATGCGCCGTCCTTCGGCTGCGCCGTGCGCCGTTTCAGCCATTCGGTGTCAATGCGTTCGCGCGTCAGTGCAGAGAAATGGCCCTCGGGATCTTCCTCAGCCTCCAGCCACGGTCCCTCGCCGCCGCTGACAGGCGGGAGGAACGCCACCTCGTCGCCCTCCTTCAGAACGTCGGTTTTCAGGGCGTATTTCAGATTGACCGCCACGACCGTCGAGCGGCGGCGGCTCGAGAGCTCCGGCCACCGAATGCACGCCGCATCCAGCGCTGCCTCGACCGAGGCGCCTTCAGGCAGCTCCAGACGGTCTTCCGCCGTTCCGGCAGCGTCCTTCAGCATCCCGAAAAATAGCACGCGGATCGTCACTCTACGGCCATCCTAGCATCCCCTCACCGCGTACCATGAAAAGCATGAACAGTCCGCCCATGGAACGCTCCGAGGTCCGTTTCCGCGTCCGTTACGCGGAGACGGATCAGATGGGCGTCGTCTATCACGCCAACTACCTCGTCTGGATGGAAATGGCGCGCACCGAACTGTGCCGGCTCCGCGGCATCAGCTACCGAGAGATGGAACACCGCAGCGGCCTGCATCTGGTGGTGGCGGAAGCATGCTGCCGTTACCTCCAGCCCGCCCGGTACGATGACGAGATCCTCGCCTCGGCTTGGCTCGAGAGCGCCCACCCCCGGATGGTCGTGTTCGCCTACGAAATCCGCCGCGCCGCCGACAGCGAGCTGCTGGCCACGGGGCAGACGCGGCACCTTTTTGTCAAAAACGGAAAACCGGTCAAGATTCCGGAAGAATACCGGCCTGTTTTCGGACTTTCATGATTTCCAGACGCGGCCTTTTCGCTGGCTTTTCACTGGCTCTTTCGCCGGGCGGAGCGGGTATTGTGCTCCGCGTTTCCGACGGGAAGGCTTTGCGGGTCGACAATGCAGGGACGGCCCGGACTATGGCCGCCGCCCCGGGATCGGCGATCAAACCCTGGCTGCTGGAAGCATTGCGCCCCTGGCAGCGCCGTTCCTGTACGGGCCGCTTCCGGCTGGATGGCCGCAACCTCGATTGCGTGCACGTTCCGCTCGACGCCCCCCTGGACGCCGAAACCGCGCTGGCGGCGAGCTGCAATCACTGGTTCGCCGCATCCGCGCTGGCCGCGGGCGCGCGCCCGGTTTTCCGGCGCCTTCTCCAGTGCGGCGCAGAGGCCGTGGAGGCGCGTACGCCGGAGGAGCTGCAGTTGCAGGCGCTTGGCCTTGAGCGTGTCTCCATCACTCCGGAGAACCTGGCGCGCACATACCGTCTGCTTGTGTTGCAGGGAGATGCCACGGTCCGCGCCGGCCTCCGCCGCGCTGTCGCGGAAGGAACGGCGAGGGCCGCGGCAATCGAAGGAACCGAGGTCGCCGGTAAAACGGGCACCAGCCGCGACGGGGCGTGGTTCGCCGGGTACGCGCCGGCCTCGAGGCCAGCCGTCGTCGCCGTCGTCTTTCAGCCCGCGGCCCGCGGCCCAAGCGGCGCGGCGCCGATCGCCGCAGAGCTTTTCTCATGGGCAAAGCGCTCCGGCCACCTGTAATCCTGCTGGCGCTGGCGTTGTCCGCCGCCCCGCAGACCGTCAGCGTGCGGACTCCCGACGGCGTCTCCCGGCTTCCCGTGGAATCGGCCGTAGCGGCCGCCGTTGCCGGCGAAATGGGCGGCGTCTCTCAACTGGAGGCGCTCAAGGCCATGGCCGTGGCCGCCCGGACTTACATGCGCGTCAATCCCGGCCGCCACCGGGAAGAGGGCTATGATTTCTGCCCGACCACGCACTGCCAGCGGCTGGATTTTTCGGGAAAATCCAGCCTGATTGAACAGGCGGTAGCGGAAACGGAAGGCGTCATTCTCTGGTACAGGGGTGCGCCGGCGCTCGTTTTTCACTCCGCCGATTGCGGAGGCAGCACGGCATCCGCCGGCGAAATCTGGCCCGGTCTCGCCCGGCCTTACCTGCCCGCGGAAGAGGATCCCTGGTGCCGCCGCTCCCCGTCTCCTTCGTGGACGGCGCAGATTCCGTGGTCTGACGCCTCGGCGGCCCTCGGTATTCCCGGCATCCGGTTTCTCGCCGTGGAGCGCCGCAGCTCATCCGGCCGCGTGCTGTCGCTGCGCTCGAACCGTGGCCCCATCGATGCGGAGTCCTTCCACCTCGCGGTTGGCCGCCTTCTCGGCTGGAACCTGCTGCGGAGCCGCCTCTATGAAGTCGAATCCCTGCCGTCTGCTGCCGTATTCCGGGGCCGTGGGGCCGGGCATGGGGCCGGCTTGTGTCAGAAAGGGGCCATCGAACTGGCCAAAACCGGAGCTGATTTGAGGGAAATTCTTGCCTTCTATTTCCCTGGCGCAGTGCCTGGACTCACGCCGCAGGGACTTTTCTGGCAGCGCCACAAGGGAGAATCCGTTGAACTCTGGACGGCGGGCGGCGCAACCGTTCTGTCTCCGTCCGCGGCAGAAACAGCCTGGCGCGAAGCCCGCCGCCGCTCCTCTCTCAACGCTTCGTGCCGCCTGCGCATTCGTGAATATCCAACGGTCGATCTGTTCCGCGACACGACCGGGGCGCGGGGTGATTTCGCCGCCGTCACCCGCGGCTGCACGATCCATTTGAATCAGCCTGTCCGCCTTCAGTCGCAAGGCAGGCTCGCTCAGGTCCTGCTGCATGAGATGATGCACGTGCTGATCGGGGCGAATCGCCGCGCGCTGCTTCCCGAGTGGTTCGAAGAAGGCCTCGCCGAATATCTGGCCGGTGGAACCACGCGCGCTTCCGAGCGCGCCCGCGTTGAGGCGCTGATCCGACGTCACGGGCTCGCCTCAGTCCTGCGCTTCCTCCAGTCCGGACTGCCCCAGTAGCCGTTCGTACACGCTGTACGCCGCCTCCCCGAACTGCACGAAGATCACCTCCTGCACGTTTTCCGCGCGCGTTTCCAGAAACTTCCTTACTTCGCCGATGGCCACCCGCGCTGCCTCTTCCGCCGGATAGCCATAGACACCCGTGCTGATCGCCGGGAAGCTGATCGTCCTGCAGCCGCGCTCTTCCGCCATCTCGAGGCAGACGCGGTAGCAGGATGCCAGAGCCTCGGGCTCGCCGTGTCTTCCGTCCCGGTACACCGGCCCCACGGCATGAAACACATATTTCGCGGGCAGCCTGCCCGCCCCCGTCGCAACCGCCTGCCCCGCCGGCACGCGCCCCACCTGAGGACGGATTTCGTCCAGCTCCCGCATGATCTCGGGCCCGCCCGCGCGGTGGATCGCGCCGTCGACGCCGCCGCCTCCCGCCAGCGCCGAATTGGCGGCATTGGCGATGGCATCGGCGGTGATCCGCGTGATGTCGCCTTCCACCAGGCGGATCGTTCTTCCATTACCGAGCCGGTATCGCTTCTGCATTCCGCTCCTCCCTCGACAGCATGCCCAGGCACGCCACGAGCCAGCAGACGCCTCCCGTGAACAGCGCCCAGGCCAGCAGGAACCGGATGCCGGCGCTCCAGGCTTGCGCCGCGAGCGTTTCGAATCGCGGCACCCACATCACCAGGCGCCAGGGCAGCCACACCGAGATCGCCGCAAAGAGCGCCACCGCACCCCAGAGTTCCGCGTGCTGCAACGCGCGCACCAGCCGCAGGCCCTGGGGAGCGAACCGCAGTCTGGCGAGATACAGGCCCTGCGCCAGAAACCCGAGCGCGAACAGCGTGTAGCCCGCCAGCAACGTCAGATCCAGTCCCGATTCCAGCGGCGCCCGCAGCCAGAGCGCGGTGAACCCGCCCGCGCCCAGCAGAAGGCACGCCACCACGAGCCACCAGTTCCATCGCGCCAGCAGGAGCCGCGCGGCTTCCACCCAGGTCTTCACGGCAGCACCTCCCAGTCGGCGGCCTCGCTCCAGGCTTTCACGTTCGGTTCGTACATGGCCTCCACGCGGGCCGGCGCCGCGCGGAATTTCCCCGCGTTCGTGAACCGGAACAGGTACACGGTCTCGTAGCCGGCATCCGGAATCCACCAGGGGAACCACGAGGCGCGCTCGTCGCGCAACTCCCTCCTCGCATGCCACCAGCGCCACCAATCGGGCTGGCCGCGCAGACGGATCGCCGCATCGCGCGTCACCGCCTCTGCGCCGGCGGGCAGGGCATCCTCGACCACAAAAGCACGGCTGATGCTGGCTCCGCGCACGCTCACCCGCACGGCGACGATGTCTCCGCGCCGCGCGGGTCCGCTCCACGGCTCCAGAGCATGTTCGATCACGCCGCCGGATTCCACGCGCCTCAGGCGATAGTAGCGCCGCTCCACTTCCAGCTTCCCAGCCTCAGGCAGCCTTCGCACGTCGCCGGCCGCTGTCTGCCTCCAGCGCCACACGACCGAAGCGTAGAGCCGCCCGCGGCCCTCCGTCTCGATCCGGATCTCGCTGCGCGCGCCGCTCACCGGAACCATCACCTTCACGGGCTTCGACGCCAGTGCGTCCGCAGGCGTGAACCTGTGCGTGAGAACTTCGCGCCCTCCGGCCATCACGCGCGCCGTCAGATCCGGCTTCAGTTCGCCCGAGCGCTCCAGCAGCGGGATCAGTCCGTAAATCACGAACGCCGTCCGCTTGGTCGAGCCCCAGTAATATCCGCGATCCCGGTGGTTCATCAGCCACTGCGCCGCGCGCTCCGCCAGGCCGCTTTCAGGCCGCTCGATCGCCAGGAACCGCGCCGCCATCGCAGTCGCCTCGAACGTATGCTCGGCTTCGTGCAGGAACATGACATCACGCCCGCTGGGCCAGAACACTTCTTCGCCATCCTCTTGCGCCATCGCGGCCAGCCGCTCCGCCGCCTGCCGCCGCCGCGGGTCGTTCAGAACCTGAAGGGCCAGCCCCAACGAGGCCCAACCGAAGCCCGACATATCCCCTCGCCTCAACCAGACCTGATCCGTGATCTCGGGCGTCGCCCGCCCGGTCCGCGCCACCGCCAGAAACGCGTAAGCAAGCAGGTCCGCTTCGATCTGGCTGCCGCCAGCCAGCCAGCCGGACAGATACCCGGCAGCCCGATCCGTTGCGTACGATCGAACCGGGAAGCCGTTGTCACGGGCGTGGCTCAGTCCCAGCAGGACATAGGATGTCAGGAACAGCGAGCTGTCATCTTCCCGCCACCAGCCCCAGCCGCCATCTTCATTCTGCTGGCCGTAGAGCTTCTCAAGCCCGGCTTTCACGTTGCGCTCGAGCGTCCTGCGGTCGGCCGCAGTCTCGAGATTCAGCTTGCGCATCGCCTCCGCCACTGCCAGATTCGGCAGAAGCCCCGACATCAGCTGCTCCGAGCAACCATAGGGATACTCGAGCAGGTACTCCAGCGCGCCCAGGAGCGCGCCGCCAAGCGATGGCGACAGCCGCACTTCCGCCACTCTTCCAGACGATTCCTCCGCGGGCGGGAACTCGTGCACCAGCGCCCGCGATCCAGCCCCATCCAGCCGCGCCTGCGCGGACGCCTCCATCGGAATCCCGTAAGGATGCACGGGAACCGTGATCTCCAGGGCATCGCCTCTGCCCTGCCCTGACGCCGCCGCCGTGAGCGTAGCCTTGCCTGCCTGCTGCGCCTTCAGGCGATAGTCCGCCTTGCCCTCGCTCCCGGGTGCCAGCTCAAGTTCCGTTTCCCTGCCCTCGAGCACGGTTACACCTTGCGCCTGCAATCCGACCCGGACACGCAGCGGCCTGTCCGTGTAATTCCGCGCCAGCACCGGCACCACGGTCTCATCGCCTTCCGTGAAGAACCGCGGCGCCGCCAGGGAGACGACGACGTCTTTTCTGACCAGCACGCGCTCGACCGCCCCGCCGACTTTCGTATCTTCGGTGACGCCGCGTGCGGTTGCTCTCCATGTCGTAAGCGAGTCTGGAAATTCGAAGCGCACTTCGGCGCGTCCCTGCGCGTCGGTTTCGAGATCCGCCACCCAGAAAGCCGTATCCGGAAAATTTTTGCGCACCTTCGGCATTTCCATGCCTTCCCGCTTCAGTTGCGCTGCAAAACGCCGGCGGCTCCCGCCGGCGAGTTCAAGGCGCCGGGCGCCTGCGGCTCCCCAGAATGAAAAAGACAGGTTCGTCTCCGTCTCCACGCGGCTCCAGCGGTACCCGTAAAACACTTTCATCAGGTCCGGCTGGGCCTCGCGCCGGATGGCGTAGATCGCCTCGTCCACGACCCCGAGCGCGAATTCCGCGCGCAACGGGCGTCCTGCCCGGTCCTTCGCGGTCAGACGGAACGAAGCGGGCTCACCAGGCTGGAATTCATTTTTCGACGGCTCCAGAGAGACAAAAATCTGCTTGTCCACAGCAGGCACTTTCAGGACTTTCGACCCCTCGTAATGCTGGTCGTTCTTGAGAAAAACGGCATTGATAAACACGTTGGGAGAGAATTCCGCTTTCACGGGAATTTCCACCGTGCCGGCGCCGCCCTCGATCATGGCGAATTTCGACCAGTACAGCGTGGGACCTTCCACCGCCAGCCAGACATTCGCCCTGGGCATGCCCGTGATCACAGTGAGCAGCGCCGTTTCTCCGGGAGCGTAGGACTTCCTGTCCAACGCCAGCCGCACCCGCTCCGGCGGCTTCCAGCCGCTGTCCTCTCCGGCGATCCACATCCAGTTCTCTTCACGCAGTTCGGCCCCGCCCCCCCGCGCCGTCGTACGCAGGATCCATGCGCCGCTGGAGGGCAGAGCGAACTCCACCAACGCCTCGCCGTCGGCGCCCGTCACGGCAGTGCGGGCTTCCACGGGACTGCCCCTGGCAGCGCCTTTGGTTTCCCTGTAGGCCTCCACGCGGACCGTCACGGCAGGCACTGGCCGCTGTTCGAAATCGGAAGCGTTCACCCTCCACCTCACGGTCTCGCCTCTGCGGTAGACCCATTTGTCGGGACGCGCCGTGATGAGGAACGGCGCGCGCGTGCCCAGAAAGGACCCGGCGCCCTCGATCGTCCTCCCGCCTTCATCCCGCACGCGGGCAACCATCCGGTATTGGTAGTCATACTGCCCGCGCTCCAGCGGGACGGCGACTTCCATCCGGCCCTCTGCATCCAGCCTCCCCTCGCCGGAAGACACTTCTTCGCCCCCGAACAGCTCTTCCGCGTCCGAATCCGCCTCCATCTCCTCCCACTCCCACCAGGGCGGAAACCAGCGGTAGCGGAGCAGGCTCCACTCCACCGCCGCGCCCGCCACCGGCTCTCCATAGTAATAGCGGGCCTCGATCCGCGCCTCCATCCGGCTTCCCTGCAACGCCCGCTTTGCGGCAGGATGGACTCTCACCTCGTATTCCGGCTTCCGGTATTCTTCCACGTGAAATCCGCCGTAGATGCCGTCCTCTTTCCCTTCCGGCGTCACGGAAATGCCGAAATATCCCAGCGGCGCGTCCGCAGGCAGTTCGAATTCCCCGCTGGCGGTGCCATATTTCGTCAGGGAAACCGTTTTCTGGTACACGCGGTTTCCCTCGCCGTCGTCCACCTGAATCCGGACCTTTCCCGCCTCCGGTTTGCGAAATTCTCCCTCGACGGACTCGCGGATAATGGCGCGGAAATGCACCTTCTGTCCAGGGCGGTAGACCGGCCGGTCCGTATGAATCGCCCCCTCCACTCCGCCCCAGCGGGGCGCGACAGCATAGGCGGGAACTTTCGCCGGCGCGCGGATCCCGCCGCATTCCGCCATCAGGAGAAGCTCATCCTCCCAGGAGCCCCGCAGCTCGAAATCGGCCGCGCCCTCCGCGTTGCTTGTCCGCTTGCCGTAGCTGCGGTCCTGCTGCACGTCGAGCAGTTCCAGAGAGCATCCGCTCCGCGGTTCGCCGCTCACGCGATCGACTACGCGCACCGCCGCCCGGCCTGGATACGCCTTCACAATCACGCCCACCGGCGTCGCCACCAGCACCGTGTACGCTTGCCTGGCCTGATCGGTGGCTTCCAGCACATAAACTCCTGCCTCGGCCAGCGGCACATGGATGGTGACTGTTTCCAGCGGCGTCATGGGACGGATCGGCTGGGTCCAGCGTTTCACCAGGAGATCCGGGTTCAACAGCGGTGCGGCGGCGTACGATGGCGCCTTCTCCGCCGGCGCAGCAGGCTTCTCCTTCTTCTGCATCCAGGCGCGTATCCGGGCGCGGTTTTCGTCCGAAAACTGCATCCGCGCCAGATCCCTCAGCCTCCTCCATTGCCGCCGTTTCCAGGCGTCGAACCGCTCGATGGGCGTGCGGGGGGCGAACAGCCGCCCCTGCTTCCGGCGAGGAGACGACGTGCTGCCCATCTTCACGAAAAACGCCCGCGGGTCCTTCAGCCTGTACAGCCGGAACTCCAGCTGATCCACCCCCTGCGACTGAATGTTGACCGGAACTTCCCTGCCCGGCAACACCGTCTCGCCCGAGGAGAGCGAGAAATACCGCCTGCTCTCCTCCAACTGCGCCGGCGCCGCGAAGGCAAAGGCAAGCAATCCTGCCACGAGGACTCTCGCGCCCATGCTTTCTTCATGCCTCCATCAGGAGCTTCCAGCGGAACACGCCCAGGAAATGCGGGTTGCCGGCCACCGGACGCCAACGCGGCTCGGGGTGGGCCGACAATTCTTTCACGGAAGGCCGCCGTACTTCGCCGGGCCAATTTCCCTCTGGCCCGGTGTGATACACCACGTATTTTTCAGGAGATTCTTCGAATTGGCTTTTCCCCAGGAAAGCCATGGCGTGCCATGATTCCCCGCCGGCGCCGCGGAAAAACAGAATATCCGCGGGATGAGCGTCTTCCACGCGCCCGCTGATCTTCCGCGTGTTGAACCGCATCAGATGCCGGGCATCGGCGAAGTGGCGGGCTTCATTTCCGACCCGGAACAGCGGCGCCGCCTTCAGCCCCGGCTCCGGGTAAGGCGGCAGCCACTCGTAGCCCCACTGCCGCGCCCATTCCGCCGTGTGCGGGCGCAACGCTTCCCGGTAGGCGAAGCGCAGCAGCGAGGAGCAGTCTTTGATCTCGGCCGGCAGGCGCTTCATGAAGTACGCCGACTCCGCCAGCCAGCAGAACCACAGCCGGAACGCCCCGCCTCCTCCCGGAGCGGCTGCGCCCGGCTCGGGACACAAGCCCGCTGCAACTGCCGCAATGAGGCTTCTCCGCGTCATCCGGTTTCCTCATGATACTGGCACGGGCGGACACGGAAAAGCCTCGACGGCAAACTGCGCCAGCCGGGAGGAGCCTCCGCAGCAGACTGCCGCTTTCCCCGTCCGGCGTGCGCAGTCAGCTGCGGGAAACGGGAGGCGCGCCGCGGCCCTCCATGCCTCTACGCCGTCCGGACGGGCTCGTGCTTCTTCACCCAGTCCGGGTCGAACTCCACGCCGAAGCCTGGCCCGGTCGGAACCTTGATTCTGCCCCGGGTGACTTTGAGCGGAGAGGTCCTGCACTCAAAGCGGACGTGAGTCTGGTAGCCCTTGAACTCGTGATGCTCGCCAGCGTTGGGGACCGCCGACACGAGATGGATGTTGTACAGATAGCCGACGCCTCCGCCTGACATGTGCGGGATGAATTGCTTGCCGAACGCCGCCGCCATCCGCGCCACCTTCATCGACCGGATCATGCCGCCGAAGTAATAATTGTCCGGCTGCACGATATCCAGCCCCTCATGCGCCAGCAGCCACCGGAACCCGTAAAAGCTGTAGTCCTGCTCTCCATTGGAAACAGGAATCGCCAGAGCGTCCGCCACCTGTTTGATCTCCTCCAGATGGTCGAACATCACCGGCTCCTCGAAGTAGCGGTACTTGTACTGTTCCAGCAGCCGCCCGACGCGGACCGCTTCCGGGACGGTGTAGAAGCCGTTGGCATCGGCATAGAGCGCCATCTCGTCCCCGAAGGTCTTCCTCACGAGCGGAATGATCTTCTCTGTCCTGCCCGGCGGTCCGGAAGCGTACATATCCGTGGTCATGAACATCAGCCCGCCCACTTTGATTTTCAGCGCCTTCGCATCGTATTTCGCTACTTCGTTCCGGATCAGTTCCAGGGATTCCTCTACCGGCTTCTCCCTCCATTCCGTAGCGACGTAGACGCCTACTTCCGGATGATGAATCTCTCCGATCAGCTCCCCTACAGGCTTTCCGGCGATCCTGCCCAGCATGTCGAGAATGGCGAATTCCGCCGTTGCCAGAGGAATGCCCAGCGAGATTCCGCTGAAACGGAAATTGAAGTCATAGACGAAGATCCGTTCCAGAATCAGGTCCAGATCGCGCGCGTCCTTGCCAATCAGGAACGGCTGAATTCTCCTCAGGAAGATCGGGTACAGGTTGCGCATCTCGGCGTGCGCGACCGATATCCCTTCTGCGCCGCTGCGGGAGCGCACGCGGCAGAGGAAGCTGTTGTTGAAACGCAACAGCTCGATGGAGTCGATGATCTCTGGCGAGGAGAAGAGATGTTTCTTCAGGACGGGCTGCTTCAGGATTGAGTCGAGCCGCGCATAGCGTTCCTGCAGCCTGGCGGGCAGCCGTCCGGCTTTCTCCGGCTGCTGCGCCCGCAGACGGAATCCTGATGCCAGCAGGCTGGACATCATCAGGCGCCTGTGGATCGTCATAAGGCCAGCTCCTGTCCCTGCATTGCGGGGCGGCACTCAGCCTATCACGCCGCGCAGGCGCGCAGCCCTGGATAAGCCGGAGAAGAGGCGGCCGGAGCGGAAAAGCAAGCCCTGCGGCCGCCGGGCGGCCGCAGGGCCGGCGAATCCTGCCGTGGAACACGGAAGGCAGACGGCGCGATTAGCGGAACAGCAGCGGAGCGAACTCTTTGAAACAGCGCCGCCACGTCAGCCATTCATGCGCGGTGCGCGGGGAGACGTAGTACACGTTCCGGATGCCTGACTTGGTCAGCAGATCGCTGAACTCCTTTGTCCGCGGGCCTTCCTCGGAGCCGATGCCGAGGAACAGCACCTTCACCTGTTTGTTGAATTTCTCCGGGTCGGCGAACACGCCGTTGTGGGCCGTTTTCACGTCGAAGCCCGGACGCCAGCCGGTGCTGCCGCTGAAGCCGCCGATGTAGGCGAACTTGTCGAGGTTCGCAAGCGTCGTCATGAACGTCTGCATCCCGCCCATCGACAGCCCCGCCATGGCGCGGTTCTCTCTCCCGGGCAGAGCTCGGTAAGCGCTCTCGATCGAAGGGATCAGATCTTTGATCATCATTTCGGTGAAGGTCGCTCCGGTGAAAGACGCCAGACCTCCGCGCGCCGGCGCGCCGGCGGCGGGTTTCGCCTCGGCGGGGCTCGGCGGCGCCGGTTGAGGCCACAGCCAGCGCGCGTTGAAGATCGATCCGTCCTCGCCGGGCTTCACCGCATTCAGGTTGTCCATCACGATGATCATCGGCCGGGCTTTTTTCTCCGCAATCAGGTTGTCCAGGATGATGTCCACGCGGCCCTGCTTGTGCCAGCCCTCTTCGTTCTCGCCCCAGCCATGCATCAGATAGAGCACGGGATAGCGCCCTTTTGGGTTCCTTTCGTAATCCGGTGGCGTGTAGACATAAGCGCGGCGCCACTTCTGCGTGACGGACGAGAAGTACCAATGCTGACGGACGTTGCCCCGCGGCACGTTCTTCTGCTGATAAAAGTCCTCGTCCGGAGCCGGGATTTCAAAGGCGCTGTTGTCGAACCCGGAGCCGAAAAACGTCCGCGTCGCAGGATCAGCCACGATCGAGCCGTCGATCTGCAGGGTGTAGTAGTGGAAGCCCTCGGCCTGCGGCGGCGACGTGGCATACCACCATCCATCCGCGCCCTTGGACATCTCCACGCCTTTGCCAATCCGCACCGTGACCTTCTGCGCCTCCGGCGCCCACACTCGGAACGTGACCCGGCCGTCGGCGTGAATGCACGGGTAGGCCGCGCCAGGAATGTTGTACTCGTTCGGTTTGCAATCCGCGGGCGGCTGCGCGCACACGGCGCCCGCCAGCCACAAGCCACAAAGCGGGAAAAACAGCTTCTGCTTCATGAACACTCCCTCGTTTGACTCAGTCGAACCACGGCCCGGCCGGCTCCGGGCGCTCTCCACTCAGCCGCCCCGGAGCCGGCTGTCAAAATCGCGCGACAGGGCTGGCGGGCCGCGGCATGCGGCGGCTGCCGGACGCCGGGGTCCGCCAGCGGAACTCGTGAATGCGGATGCATCTCCACAGTCCGCGGGTATTCTATCACCAAAAGATGCGAATTTCGTAAGCGCTCTCAGCGGCTCCCTGCATCGCTGAGGCATCCTCAGAGTTGAATGAGCCTGACGCAACCACCCGAGCTCCTGTTTGTCTACGGCACGCTGAAGCGCGGCATTTCCAACCCGTGGTCGCGCCTCCTGTGGGCGAAGGCGCGCTTTGCGGGCTGCGGCACTCTGCCCGGCAAGCTGTATGACCTCGGCCCGTATCCGGCGTTCGTGGAGGACGCCGGTGCGGCGGCGGAAGTGCACGGCGAGGTGGCCGAGCTGGACGATCCCACCCTTTTGCAGCAGCTCGACCGTTACGAAGGCTCGCAGTACGAGCGGGTGCTGCGCCACGTGCGCATGGAGGATGGTTCTTCGCGCCCGGCATGGGTCTACGTGTTCCGCAGCGCGCTCCCGCGCGCGCGGCTGATCCCGGAAGGCCGCTGGCCGCTAGAATAAAACGCATGTTGCGTTTCCTGCTGCTGGGCCTTCTGCTGCTGCCGCTCGGCGCGCAGAAGAAGACTTGGACGGATGAAGAAGTGATGGCCGTGCACCGCTCGGCGGTGCTGATCGACGGACACAACGACGTCACCAGCCGGACGGTGCGCGGCTGGGACATCAGCTCGGAGAAAGACGCACGGCACACGAGCATCGCGAAGCTCCGCGCCGGCGGCACGGCGGCGCAGTTTTTCGCGGCCTATGTCAGCGCCGGTCTCATCGAATCAGGCGGCTCGGCGCGCCGTGCACTGGAGATGATCGATACCATCCGCCACGATATCGCCGCGCGTCATCCCGCACATTTCATGCTGGCCACCACCGCTGACGGGATCGAAGCCGCGCGAAAGTCAGGCCGGATCGCGGCGCTCATCGGCATCGAGGGCGGCCACGCCATCGAGAACGAGCCGCGCCTGCTGCGCGCCTTCTACGATCTCGGCGCCCGCTACATGACGCTGACGCACACGCGCAATCTGGAGTGGGCGGGATCCTCGGCGGAAAAGGACAACCGGGGGCTCAGCGAACTCGGCCGCCGCATCATCGCCGAGATGAACCGCCTCGGCATGATGGTGGACGTCGCCCACGTTTCCGACAGGACGTTCTGGGACGTGATCGAAGCCAGCCGCGCTCCCGTGTTCAGCTCGCACTCTTCGGCGCGCGCCCTGTCCAACATCCCGCGCAACATGAGCGACGACATGATCCGCGCCGTGGCGAAAAAGGGCGGCCTCGTGATGATCAACCTGGGCTGCGAATTCATCAGCCAGCGGTCGGCCGATACGTCGCCGTGGATCAACCCGTCTCTGCCGAAAAACGCCCGCTGCGCGCAGGCGACGCTGGATGAAGTGGTGGCTCATTTCGAACATATCCGGAACATCGCCGGCGTGGATTTCATCGGGCTGGGCAGCGACTTTGACGGCGTCTCCTGCACGCCCGCAGGCCTGGAGGATGTTTCGAAGTGGCCCAACCTGACGCGGCGCCTGCTGGAAAAAGGATTCACTCCCGAGGAAATCCGCAAAATCTACGGCGGGAATTTTCTCCGGTTCATGCGCGCCGTCGAGCAGGCTGCGCAGGAATTGAGCCGCACGGCGCCGGCCGGCCTCTCCGCGGCCCGCTGACCCGCCGCATCAGCGGAATTCGAGCCACACAAGCTCGCCCGCCACAGGTTCCGGCTTCGGTTTGGGCGGCGCGGGGCGCGGGGCGGCCTTTTTCGCCGGCGCCTTCTTCCCCGCCTTCGCGGCAGGCTGTGTGGGCGCAGGCGCGGGCGGCGGAGGCGGCTCTTCGGCGGGCTGTGGCTGCGGCGGTGCTGCAATGTAGCCGGCTGCGACCGTCGGCGCCGGCTTCTGTTCGCCGCAGATGAACTCGCGGCGGCCTTCGTACTTGCCGCGCAGCATGACGAGGTTCGGCTTGCTGGTTTCGAGCAGCACGCTGACAGCCTGCGTGCTGGCCGTCCGCGGCTTCACCTCGATGCGGAACAGCAGCCGGACGTCCTCGCAACGGATTTCGACCAGCCGTCCCTCGGCCCGCGCATCACCCTCGCGCGGCTGCCATCCCGCCGGAGTCTGAACGGGCGGCGCCGGCTTGGGCGCCTGCGGCGGGCGGGTCTCAACCTCGCGCATCAGCGCACGCGCCATCCCGCTCTGCTCGGGCGTGACAGCCGACATGAGCGCTTTCGAAGCGGCCTCCCGCGCGCGCTGCCTTTCGCCAAGCTGGAGCAGAGCCCGCCCCCACGCCTCCCACGCCACGCTGCGCTGCGGATCAAGCGCTGCCGCTTTTTCCAGGCAGGGAGCTGCATCGGCGGCGCGGCCTTTGGTCAGCAGCCAGTTGCCGAGCACGAGCCAGGCTTCGCTGAAACCCGGCTCCGCGGCGACGGCCTGGCGCAGGGATTGCTCGATCAGCGCATCGGGGCCTTTGATGTCCCGCAGCAGCATGGCGTATTCAAACTGAGTCCTCGCCCCCGCGCCGCCCAGCGCGATTGCGCGTTCCAGGTGTCCCCGCGCCCGTTCGAAATCGCCGCTGCGCAGGGCGAGCGAGCCCAGCAGCGTTTCGGCCGCAGCGCTGGACGGATACTGGCGGGCCGTTTCACGCCCCAGACGTTCGGCGTCTCGATCCCTGCCGGCGTCGAGCAACGCTTCCACGCGCATGACATCCGGCAGGGGCGGCGGCAACGGTTCCCTCGAGATGGCCTCGGCGGCTGCGCCCGGTCCTGCCGCGCGCACATCGGGAGCGGCGTCGTCAGGCAGCCGCTCGGCAAGCAGCCGGGCGCGCTCCAGAGCTTGTGCGATGGTGGTTCCGTAGACTTCCCGGAACGCCGCATCCTGACTCAGTCCTCCAGCGTGCTTCGAAAGGAAACCGCCTGTCTTCGCCGCCCCGCCTTCCAGCATCATCCAGCGCACCAGACCCCAGCTTTGGGCATAGAACATGGTGATCATCCGCCTGTCCAGGCTGGGGTCATCCGCGGGGCGCAGGACCGACAGGCGGGCGGCATCCATCCATGCCTCCTTCTTCAGCCAGTGTTGATGGGACGTAGGCACCCTGCCCAGGCGCACGCTCCCGCCAGAAATCTCCATCGTGGAGTAGTAATCCGCGAGCCCCTCCTCCAGCCACGCCGGCGGCGGCGAAGGCAGCGCATGGCGCAGCATCAGGTGCACGAGTTCGTGCCTCAGCGCGCGGAGGGTGTCGCCGCCCGAGTCCGGCACCAGAATCCAGTCTCTCTCCGCGCCGGAAAGAAACAGCCCCCGGTGCGACTCGCCCCGCCGGAAGGGCGCGAAGTCCCGCGCGGAGCGGAACAGGATCACGCGGACGGGGCGTTGGGGGCTCGCAAGGATTCCGGCGAACTCCGGCGCCGACTGCCGCAGCACGGAGTATGATTCCATCAGGCGCCGGAGCGTGTCCTCCCCGCGCCGCTCACCCGCGTCCGTGCAGAGCTCCCACTCGCCGGATTGAAAGCGGTACCATGTGGGAGGAGCGGCGGCAAGAGGCATGAATCCGGCCAGTGCACATGCTTGCAACAACATGCGCTGGACTCTCTGTGATGCTATGAACCGCATAGAAAGTTTGAATTGGACGCCCAGCCGCCCCGTTTTTATCCTACAATTACTGTGGCCTCGATACCTCTGATGGAGTCCTTACCCAGCGAAGTTTCTCTTCTGCATCGCATCAGCAGCATCGTCAGCTCGAACCGGTCGGTCGACGAGATGCTGGGCGAGATCATCGGCATGACGGTGCAGGTCACCGGTTGCGACGCCTGCCTTGTCTACCTGATCGAACCCGCAACGGGCGAAGTCGTTCTGCGCGCCTCGCAGGTGCCGCATGCCTCCGAGATCGGCAACCTCACGATGGCTGCCGGCCAGGGCCTGACCGGATGGGTGATCGAGCACAAGAGCGTAGTTGCGCTCCCGGAGAAGGCGTACCAGGACCAGAGGTTCCTCCGCCTGCCCGGGCTGGTCGAAGACACCTACGAAGCCTTCTGTTCGGTTCCGCTCGTCTCCAGCGGCGACGTCATCGGCGTCATCAACGTGCATCACCGCGAGCGGCATGACTACACGGCGCAGGAGATCGCCCTGCTGACGTTCGTCGGCGAGCAGATGGGCGGCGCATTGGCGCGGGCGCGGCTGGAAGAGGAAAACACGCGCCTGGCAGCCGAGGCTGAGGAAATGCGGCGCCAGCTCGAAACGCGCAAGCTGGTCGAGCGCGCCAAGGGGATTCTCCAGTACAAGTTCCACCTGACGGAAGAAGAAGCTTATCTGCGCCTGAGGAACGAGAGCCGCCGCCTGCGCCGCCCCATGCGGGACCTGGCCGAGGCAATCATTCTCACCGAAGAACTCTCGCGCAAAGCCTCCGAGCCCGGCGCGCATTCCACGGAAGCCGAAGGCGACTGAGTCGCGGCTGTTACACTCGAAGTTTGGGCCCCTTCGATCCTCTGTTCCGCAACGCCCATCTGGCCACGCTGGCGGGCAACTTCTGGCCGCGCCCGCTCGATGAAGCCCGTTTCCCGACCCGGCTGACCCTGTACCAGACTGCGCCGGACGTCGGCATCGCCGTCGAGGAGAACCGCCCGCCGGAAGAGGCGCGCGGCGAGGTGCTGCTCCTGCACGGTCTGGAGGGCTCGAGCCGCAGCGGGTATCTGATCTCCCTGGCGCACCGGCTGCTGGAAGCGGGATTCGCCGTCCACCGCATGAACCTGCGGGGTTGCGGGCTGAGCGAACCGCACTCGCCCACGCTGTACCATTCCGGCCTCACGCAGGACGCGCGCTCGATTCTCGAACAGTGGCGCGCCGAGGGGCGCGGCCCGCGCTTCCTGGCGGGCTTCTCGCTGGGCGGAAATGTCGTGCTCAAGCTGGCGGGGGAGATGGGCGGGAGCGCGGCGGATCTCATTGAGGGAGTCTGCGCCGTCTCCACTCCCATCGACCTGCACGCCTGCGTGCGCCGGATCGACGCGCCATCCAACTGGATTTATCACCAGAAGTTCGTCCGAAGCCTGCGCCGCCGGTACGCGCGCCGGCACGCGATGGACCCAGGCCGCTTTCCGGATCCCGGGCTCGGCCGCATCCGGACGATCTTCGACTTCGACGACCTGATCACGGCGCCGTTTTTCGGTTTCGGAGACGCGCCGAATTACTACGCCACGCAATCCTCGTTGCAGTTTCTCCCGGGCATCCGGGTTCCCACGCTGCTTGTGCAGGCCGAGGACGATCCGATGATCCCGTTCGAGCTTTACCGGCGCGGCGAAGTGCGGTCCAACCGCTGTCTTCAGCTGCTGGCCGTCCCCCATGGCGGGCATCTCGGTTTCCTGGCCCGCGGCGGGCGTCGCTTCTGGCTGGATGACGTTCTGTGCGATTGGCTCGGGCAATTGAGGAACAAAGTGCCTCCCGCCAGCGTATCCACACAGGGATGAGCCATTTCGTTCAGGTGCAGGAGGCGTTCCGGATTGCGCTGGCCAACCTGCGCTCGGCCAAGCTGCGCAGCGCGCTGACCCTGCTCGGCATTATCCTGTCGACGGCCACGCTGATCGCCGTGATGGCGGTGATCCACGGCATGGACGTCTATGTGGCCGAAAAGATCGCCGATCTCGGCGCGAACGGCTTCACCGTGGTGCGCTTCGCTTTCATCGGCGACTGGGATCCGAAGAAATTCCTCGAGCTGCTCCGCAAGAATCCCGAGCTTCGCACGGACGAGTACGAGTTCATCCGGCAGCGAGCCACGCTGCTGAGCGAAATCGGCATGTCCGGCTCCACGCGCGGCGATGTCAGCGCGAAGAATGAACGCCTGGAGGACGTGCGCATTCTCGGAGCGACGGCGAATATCAACCTGATCTCGGGCGTGCAGACCGAAACCGGGCGCTACATCAGCGAAGGCGACGTGCATGGCCGCCGCATGGTGGCTTTCATCGGAGCCGATCTGCGCGACAGGTTTTTCACCGGCGCCGACCCGATTGGCAAGACCATTCAGATCAACGGCAAGCCGTACGAGGTCATCGGCGTCGCCAAACGGATCGGAAGCGTCTTCGGCCAGTCGCAGGACAACTTCGTCACCATTCCGCTGTACACGTTTTTCAAGGAGTTCGGCTCGCGGCGGTGGCTCAGCTTCAACTGTCTGGCGGTAGACCGCGCACGGTTCCAGGAGGCGATGGACGAGGTGCGCGTTCTGCTTCGCGCATACCGGCGGCTGCCTCCGCAACGCGAAGACAACTTCATGATTTTCACTTCAGACACGATCATGGGCGCGTGGGACCGGCTGACCGGCGCGATTGCAGCCACGGCGATGGCCGTGGTGAGCGTCTTCATGGTGGTCGGCGGGGTAGTGATCATGAACATCATGCTTGCCGTGGTCACGGAGCGGACGCACGAAATCGGCATCCGGAAATCGCTTGGGGCGCGGCGCAGCGACATTCTCTGGCAGTTTCTGATCGAATCGGCGGTGCTGGCCAGCGCGGGCGGCCTGATTGGCGTGCTCATCGCCTGGGGCGCTGCGGTCGCCGTCCGCAACCTGACGCCCATTCCCATGGAGCTTCCCGTCTACTCGGTCGTGCTGGGCGTAGGCCTGTCAGCGGCGGTCGGGCTGTTTTTCGGCATCTATCCGGCTCGCCAGGCTGCAAGGCTCGATCCCATCGAGGCTCTCAGGGCGGAGAAATGAAGCGGCGGTCCCACAATCTGATGCTGATCCTGGCCGGCGTCCGGCTGGCCCTGAACACCATCCGGCAGCACAAGCTGCGCAGCTTTCTTACCGTGCTCGGCGTCATCATCGGGACGGGCACGATCATCGGCGTCGGCAGCATTCTCACGGGGTTCGACGGGGCCGTCACAGGCGTGATCCGCAGCCTCGGCACGGAGACCATCATCGCGTTCAAGTTCCCCATCGGCATTCAGTTCGGCCGCCGCTCGCGCGAGGAGCTGCAGCGCAAGCCGCTGACGTATGAAGACGCCATGGCGATCATGGAGCGGTGCCGCTCGGTCGAAGTCGTCAGTCCGTACCTGTTCCCGAACTGGAACGTGATGCACCGCGTCCGGTACAAGAACAACGAAGTCCTGCAGATCGATCTCGGCGGAACGGACGAGAAGTACGCGCAGGGCGGGCAGGCCGAGATGATGGCGGGGCGGTTCTTCACCGACTTCGAAAACCTCCGGCGCGTGCCTGTGGCCGTCATCGGCGAGGACATCTACAAGAGCCTGTTCTCCGGCCTCAACGCCGTCGGCAAGCAGATCCAGGTAGACGGCCACAGCTACGAGGTGATCGGCGTCATGAAACGCCCGGCCAATTCGTTCCCTGGTCAGCAGGACAACCGCGTTCTGCTGCCCTACCACACCATGCGCAAGCTGGAGCCTGGGGCGGTGGAGCACATGCTGATCATCGTGGCCCGGCCGGGCATGCTGGCCCAGGCGATCGAAGAGGTGCGCGGCGTGCTTCGGCAGCAGCGGCGCGTGAAATGGAATGAACCGGACAACTTCGGCCTCAGCACGGCCGACCAGATGGTGGAGCAGTTCCGCCAGGTCACCAGCGTCACGGCTCTGGTCATGGTGGTGCTGTCCTCCATCGGGCTGCTGGTGGGCGGTATCGGCGTGATGAACATCATGCTCGTCTCGGTCACCGAGCGCACCCGCGAGATCGGCGTCCGGAAGGCGATCGGCGCGCGAAAGTTCGACATCATTGTGCAGTTCCTCACAGAGGCTGTGGTGCTCACCTTCGCCGGAGGACTGCTCGGGATGACGCTCGGCTGGGTGATTTCCAAGGCGGCCCGCTTTGCGTTTCCGAGCCTTCCCACAAGCGTTCCGCTGTGGGCGGCCGCGCTCGGGGTCGCCGTCAGCGTGGGCGTGGGGCTGTTCTTCGGCCTGTGGCCGGCGACCAAGGCGGCGCGGCTCGATCCCGTCGAGGCGCTGCGCTACGAGTGAAGCGGCGATGATAAGCTGATGGCCATGTTGCGGCTCTCACTCATGCTGCTGCTGGGCGCAGCGCTGTTGTTCGGACAGGGAAAGGGCGCGGGAAAATCCGGAGGACGGGGCGGAGACGCCGGCGGGCCCGCCAAACAGGCTGTCACGCATCCGTCCTTCCGCGACGCCGAAATCCGCATCCTGCTGGACTTTTACCGCCCGGGCTCCGGCAACCTGCCGCCGGGCATCGCCCGCAAGGAGGAGTTTCCTCCCGGCATCATGAAGCAGATCGCCCGCGGCAAAGGGCTGCCTCCCGGTCTCGCGAACAAACTGGAGCCGTTTCCGCCGCCGCTGGCGCGGCAGTTCCCCGCCCCGCCGCCCGGCTACAGCAGAATGATCTGCGGCACGATGGCGCTGCTGCTGGAAGACTCCACGAACATGGTCGTGGATGCGGTGAGCCTGGTGCAGTGACCCGCATCGGGAATCCGGCAACTTTCTTCCTGAGCAGGCGCGAGAGAGGCGCGGGCGAGCATTCTCCCGATGCCGCATCTCTTGCATTCACCCTCGCCGCCTGCGCGCAATGCCCGGCGCCGCCCCCGCTGCGTGAGATCCTGTCGCGCCTTGCGGACAGCCGGGAACGCGCCGCCGAGGCGCGACGGATGATCCTATGCCGGCAGAACACGCTGGCCCGGCTCTGACGCGCCAGCGGCAGGCTGGCGCGCGAAGAGCGGCGCCCCTGCGTTGTGACTCCGGCGCCTGCGGAAACAGAGAAGAAGCTCGAGCGATTCGA
>Ga0073932_1001753_pt1 | contig 38346 bp, 39 predicted proteins | sample DewCreD2012metaG_FD_76967 | JGI IMG/M metagenome (GOLD analysis project Ga0073932, IMG submission 76967) | Hot spring sediment bacterial and archeal communities from British Columbia, Canada, to study Microbial Dark Matter (Phase II) - Dewar... ...
ACCGGAAGCGGAGGTTCTTCACCCATGGGGTGTTGCCGGCAGAGGGGTGGAGGACCTGGGCCCGGATGTGGGGCACCCCTATGGGGGAGGGAAAGGTGTACATCCCTCGGTTCATCCTGGACTGAGGCCTCCCCTCGGATCCCCACAAGCTTCGGGGTACTATGAACGGGTAAGACGGCGGTACTTGATTCGGTGGGGCTCTATAGCAGAAGCCCCCAGACGTTTCCGCTTTTCTTCCTCATACTCGGTAAAATTCCCCTCGAACCAGTACACACGGCTGTCCCCCTCGAAGGCAAGGATGTGGGTGGCAATCCTGTCCAGAAACCATCGGTCATGGCTGATCACCAGCACGCAGCCTGCAAAGTTCAGTAGCCCTTCCTCCAGGGCACGCATCGTATTCACATCCAGATCGTTGGTCGGTTCGTCTAACAGTAGGACGTTGGCTCCTTCTTTGAACATGAGGGCCAAATGCACCCGGTTTCGCTCCCCTCCAGAAAGTTCCCCTACCTTCTTTCCCTGATCCTGACCAGAAAAATTGAACTGCGCCACGTATGCCCGGGAATTGACCTCCCGCTTTCCTAGCCGAATAGTGTCCTGTCCGCCAGAAATGAGTTCCCAGATGGTCTTGTGGGGATCCAATTTTTCCCGTAATTGATCCACATACGTCATTTTAACGGTTTCTCCAATCCGGATAGTGCCACCGTCCGGCTTTTCTTGCCCTGTGATCAGCTTGAAGAGAGTCGTCTTCCCTGCTCCGTTGGGTCCAATAATTCCCACAATGGCACCCGGAGGCACCTGATAACTCATCCCCTCGAACAGGACAAGATCCCCATACTGCTTCCGTACATCCTTCGCCTCGATCACCAGATCCCCCAGCCGAGGCCCGGGCGGAATGTAGATTTCCAATTCTTTTTCCCGTTTAGTGGAGTCCTCCGATAGAAGTTTTTCATAGGCGTTGACTCGGGCTTTGGACTTTGCCTGCCTTCCCCGGGGGCTCATCCGGATCCATTCCAATTCCCTCTCGAGAGTTTTCTGCCGCTCGGTGACTCGCTTCTCTTCCTGCTGCAGCCGTAACTGCTTCTGCTCCAACCAGGAGGAGTAGTTACCCTTCCAGGGAATCCCCTCTCCTCGATCCAGCTCGAGGATCCATTCGGCCACATTATCGAGGAAATACCGATCATGGGTGACGGCGATCACCGTACCCGGATATTCCTTCAGGTGGTGTTCCAACCAGGCCACTGTTTCCGCATCAAGGTGATTGGTGGGCTCATCCAGAAGGAGTATGTCCGGTTTTTTCAGAAGAAGTCTGCAGAGGGCTACTCGCCTCCGTTCCCCTCCCGATAACACTCCAATCTTTGTGTCCGGTGAAGGACATCGAAGGGCATCCATGGCCATTTCCAGTCTCGAATCCAGATCCCAGCCACCCAGCCGATCCAAATCTTCCTGAATCTTGCCCTGCCGTTCCAGGAGCTTGTTCATCTCCTCCTCGGATAGGGGGGTGGAAAACCGCTCGTTGATCCGATCGAACTCCTTCAATAGATCCACCACCTGCTGGACCCCTTCTTCCACCACCTGACGGACCGTCTTTTGGGGATCCAGTGTGGGTTCCTGCTCCAAATAGCCTATCGTATATCCTGGCGCAAGGATCGTCTCGCCCAGGAAGTCTTTCTCTACCCCTGCCATTATCCGAAGCAGGGTACTTTTCCCAGAGCCATTCAGACCGATCACTCCTATTTTGGCCCCATAGAAGTAAGATAGGGAAATGTCCTTCAGTACCGTCTTTTGGTTATACACCTTACCCACCCGAACCATGGAAAAGATGATCTTGTTCGGTTCCTGCTGTGCCATGCAATCACTGTACCATACCTATCCGTCCATGGGAATTCCCTCACAATAGCCACCGCTATGGAAAGGCTACTAGCTGTCCCTATTGATAAAAAGCTATCTATATGTTAGTATTTTTATAACATTTCTATACACAGGAGGAGTCTAAACATGAAAGGAAAATGGTTGCTACTTTTACTGATTACAGGGGTAGTATTCTCGGCCCTGGCCCAGGATCTCACCATTGACTATCAGTTTAACGTGGCTGCGGATGATCCGGCCAACTACTTCACCTTCAAGGGCCCTATCCGCTACATGCTGGCAGAGAAGGACACCTTCGATGCCGCCACAGGCGCATCCAAGAAGAACTCCACAGAGATGTTCATGCCTTACCTTTACGACGTGAAAGGGAAACAGGTGTTCCCCTTGGGGTTACGGGGGCTATTCCTATTTGCCGTCGCTCCGAAAGAATTGCGCACAGGAGATAACCTCACTGTCTCCAAAGCTGCCAGTGGGGTCATTACGGTACAGTACGTGCATCGTGGTACAGCGTACAAACTGGAAACCGACCCCCAAGGAAGATTCTCCTTTCCTAAGGGAAACTTTGTTCGCAGAACCATCGGGTTCATTCAGGGCGAAGCCCCCCAGGTAATTTCCACAGACTTCTCTTCCGACGGTACAGCTGCCAAAGTAGATTGGAGGAAAGTCTGGAATGCCTCTATTCCCGGAGGAAAAGAGATCAAACCGGGCGTTCCCACAAAAACAGGGACCATCACGGACGACAACGGGGTAGATGATGCCATGTTCCAGTGGCAGGGAACCTTACAGGTTTCCTTCGACCGCAACATCTTGAAGATCAGCGGTGGCTTGACGGCAGTGAAGAAATAAACGCCCTTCGGGTCTATTTACCAGGTCTATTTACAAAGGCTATTCGGCGGTAGTGGGGTGCACAAGGATCCCACTCCCGCCCGACCACCACAAAGAAATCAGGTCGATTTCTGTAAAGAGCCTATCCGTTTTCCTATCTCCCTGATATAATATGCCCAATGTACTCCTGCTATTCCTGTGGAAAAACCTATTCCCTCCTTGAACCCCGATGGAGGTGTGAGTGTGGAGGATTCCTGACTCTACCGGAAAACGCCACTTTCCCTCGGGAAACCTTTGCGAACCGGGGTTACAGCATCTGGAGATATCGGGAAAGCTACTTTCTTCCTCCCCAGGCCCCTCCCGTCTCTCTAGGAGAGGGATGGACGCCGATCGTATCGGAACGGATCGAGGGGATGGAGATCCGTTTCAAGCTGGATTACCTTATGCCCTCTGGTTCCTTCAAAGATCGGGGCGCTAGCGTCCTGGTATCCCTCTGCAAGGCATTGGGGATCGAAGAATTGGTGGAAGATAGTTCAGGAAATGCAGGAGCCGCCATGGCGGCCTACTGTGCCATCGCCGGTATCAAATGCCGAATCTTCGCTCCTGCCTATACCCCCGATGGGAAATTGATCCAGACCCGGCTCTATGGGGCCGAGGTGGTGAAAGTCTCAGGGACCCGTCAGGATACAAACGATGCGGTGCTAAGGGCCGCTGCTACTACCTACTATGGGAGCCACCTGTGGAACCCATACTTCATTCAAGGCCACATGAGTGCAGCCTTCGAACTCTGGGAACAATTGCGGGGAGAAGTACCCCAATCTCTTATATTACCTCTCGGGAGCGGCGGGTACCTGGAGGGGATCTATCGTGGGTTCCGAACCCTCCATCTTTCGGGTCTGGTGAGAACCATTCCGCGCCTAATTGGGGTGCAGGCCTATCACTGTAGACCCCTCCATGAGGCCTTCCTCCTCGGCCTGGATGAAGGTGCACCGATAGAGGTAAAACCAACCCTCGCAGAGGGGATTGCCGTATCCCGACCCCCTCGCGCAGCGGCGGTACTGGAGGCGATCCGCAGAAGCGGGGGTACGATTCTATCGGTATCGGAAGACTCCATCCGGTCTGCCCATGCGTTACTCCTGCGATATGGATTCTACACTGAACCTACCTCAGCCGTAGCCCTGGCCGGCTGGCTTCAGTTGCCCCCTCCCGAGCGGGAGAACTCCGTGATTCTTCTCACGGGGCACGGGTTGAAAGAGTCAGAGAAGATAGCCCAGATGCACGGATTGTAGAACCACGATACTCGTTCCCCAAATGAGGTCTTTCTATTAGCGGTCTCGGTGGTGATTCAACTCTCTCCAAGCCAAGCAATGGCTTCCACTTCCAGCAAGGCTCCGTAATGTAGCTCCCGGGTAGGAACCACCGAACGGGCAGGCTTGTGGGTTCCGAAAAACTCAGCATAGATGCGGTTCACTGTGCCCCACTGGGCAATGTCGGGGATGTACACCGTCACTTTTACCACATCTTCCTTGGAGCCTCCCGCGGCCTTTACCACCGCCTCGAGATTCCTAAAGGCCTGCAGAGCCTGCTCCTCCATCCTTCCGGGAACTAGTTCTCCGGTGTGGGGATCGATCGGTAACTGGCCTGCCACGAAGAGGAATCCTCCTGCCAGGATCCCCTGTTCATAATGACCTTTGGGCAAGGGAGCCCCTTCCGTTCGTATCGTTTCCATGGAAATAGTATAGTATAATACGTTAGGGATGGACAGGAGGGATGTCGATAGGTCGTCAAAAGTGATCCATCGCCTCTCGTTCCTATTTTTTAGGCTATTCATGAGGTTCTATCCTTGGATGAAGGGGTTGCAACTCAGGTCGAAGAGTCAGAAGCCGGGGGTTGACAATCCCTTCTAAAGTATACTATATCTATCATATTAGTAGTATTTAAGGGGAGGAATAGAAATGAACCAGAAAAAGTATCGCTTCGAAACCTTGGTGCTCCATGCGGGCCAGAGCCCGGATCCGTCTACCCTGAGCAGGGGGATCCCCGTGTACCGCACCAGCTCGTACGTGTTCAAGAGCACCGAACATGCGGCCAACTTATTTGCCTTGAAAGAACCTGGCAACATCTACACCCGGATCATGAATCCCACACAGGACGTGTTGGAGCAACGAGTAGCCGCTTTGGAAGGTGGTGAGGCGGGATTGGCTCTCGCCTCGGGTACCTCTGCCGTGTTCTACTCCATCATCACTCTGGCCAAAGCAGGGGATGAAATCGTGTCGGCTAACAACCTATACGGCGGCACCTATACGATGTTCGATGCGATCCTCCCCCAGCTCGGAATCACCGTTCGATTCGTCCCCAACAACGACTTTCAGGCCTTGAAAGGGGCGATCAATAAGCGAACCCGGGCGGTGTACATCGAAACCATCGGGAATCCGGTGTTGGATGTAGCGGATGTAAAAACCTATGCGGAGATAGCTCACGAGAACCACCTTCCCCTGATCGTGGATTCCACCTTCACCACTCCCTACCTTTTACGACCCCTCGAATACGAGGCTGACATAGTGGTCCATTCCCTCACCAAGTGGCTTGGGGGACACGGGGCTGCCATTGGAGGAATTGTAGTGGATGGAGCATCCTTCGACTGGTCTCATCCCAAGTTCGACCTCTTCAATGAACCTGACCCCAATTACCATGGCCTCCGTTGGGCCAAGGATCTGGGAGACCTAGGAAAACTCGCCTACATCCTCCGGATGCGAACCGTCCCCCTGCGGAACCTGGGAGCCTGTATCTCCCCAGATAACGCCTGGATCTTCCTGCAAGGGATCGAGACCCTACCCCTTCGGATGGAACGGCACTGCTCCAATGCGATGAGAGTAGCCGAGTTCCTCCAAAAGGATAAACGAGTCGCATGGGTTCGGTACCCGGGCTTGAAGGACGATCCATCCCACGACATTGCCAAAAAATACCTGAAACAAGGCTATGGAGGGATGGTGGTGTTCGGCCCCAAAGGCGGGTACGACGCGGCGGTGCGACTGATCGATTCGATAGAACTTTTCTCCCACCTGGCCAATGTGGGGGACGCGAAAAGCCTTATCCTCCACCCCGCTTCCACCAGTCACAGTCAGCTTTCCCCAGAGCAGCAGATAGCGGGAGGATTGAGCCCCGATCTGGTACGTCTTTCCATCGGGCTTGAACATCCGGATGACATCATCGAAGCCTTGGATGAAGCTCTCGGCAAGGCTACAAAGTAGACAGCCTCTGGAAAAGGCATAGACAAAACTCGGAATCTGTTCCCATAATAGAAGCACCCTGCGGTGCAGGGTGTTCGAGATTCGAATTATAGAAAAGGAGCAGGTCATGAAAAAGTTAGGCCTTATGGTCCTGGTGCTTCTCCTAGTCCTTTCAATGGGTCTATTCGCTCAGAGCAAGATCACTCTGAAGCTCGCCCACCTCAATGCGCAGCAGCCCTTCGAAATTCCTTCCGCCGCGATCGCGGCGGTATTCAAGTCTGCTGTAGAAGCCAACTCCAACGGAAGAATCGAAGTGCAGATCTACGACAGCGGGGTATTGGGCAAAGAACGGGAAACGATGCTTCAGGTACAGCAGAACATCGTACAAAGCTACATTGCCTCTACCGGAGGAATGTCTACCTTCTATCCCCTGATCGACGTAACCAACCTTCCCTTCGCATTCTCCAGCTATACGGTAGGGTACAAAGTGTACGATGGAGAGTTCGGCAAGGCCATGGCCGAAGACATTCGGCAGAAGACGAGATTGCGGGTCCTCGGCTTCGGGGAATCGGGAGGGTTTTTCATATTCACCAATTCGAAGCGCCCCATCAAAAATCCCGATGACATGAAGGGCTTAAAAATACGGACGATGACCGTCCCCCTGCACCAGGAAATCATCAAGTCCCTCGGTGGGTCTCCCACCGCCATTGCCTGGGCAGAAGTGTACACTTCCCTCCAGACCGGTGTGGTGGATGGGCAGATGAACCCCATCTCCATCATCAATATGGCAAAGTTCTACGAAGTGCAGAAGTTTGCCACCCTCACCAACCACCTCTATGCCCCCTATGTATGGGTGATAAGCGATACATTCTACCAGAGCTTACCTGCGGATCTGCAGAAAGTGGTCTCCAATGCGGCCCAGGAAGCGATCCTGGCAGGCCGGGGGTTGAGTCGTATCATTGATGCCACAGAGAAGGGTCTGCCCGTTCTCCTTTCCAAAATGCAGGTGTATACCCCCACCCCGGCTGAGATGAAAGCCTTTAGGGACAGGACGATTCCTGCCGCCAAAGCCTTCATCGAAAAGCAGTACGGGAAAGAAGGCGCCCAGTGGGTGGAACGTTTCCTGGCAGCCATCGAGAAAGCTGAACGGGAATAATTGGATCCCTTCCCCATGCAGCAGAATGGCGTGCAACGTTTTGCAGCGGTACTGAATCGTATCGCAGAGTTTGCCTGCGGGATTCTTCTGGGAAGCATGACCCTGACGGTGCTCGTCGGGGTCATTTTCCGATATGTGTTCTTGAGACCCCTCGGTTGGACAGAGGAACTCTCTCGATACCTGATGATCTGGACAGCCTCTTTGGCGATCTCGGTAGGGATTTATCGGGGGGAACACATCGGCCTCACTTTCGTCCCGGATCGTATCAGGGGAAAGGTGCCCGCATTGATTCTTTCCCTCGTGATAGACCTTCTGGTGTTTGGGTTCCTCCTTGTTCTTCTCTATTTCTCCCTTCCCTTGGTCCAGCAGAGTAAGTTGCAGATCGCCCAATCCCTCCCCATCACCATGACTCTCCCCACTCTCTCGATACCCGTTTCGATGGCTTTAGCCCTGGTACAGCTATCGATCAAAATCATTCTTTCGTGTTCGGGGAAGGGTGTGCTGTTCGAAGAAAAAACCCACGTGGATATTTAGGGGTTCACCATGATCATCGCCGTTACCGTTGTGTTTTTCACCCTCCTCGTACTGGGGGTGCCCATCGGGTTTACTCTGGGGATCGCAGGCATTGTTGGCCTGTACCTCAGTTCCCTCAATACCTCCCTCCTGTCCATGGCCCCCCTCCAGTACTTCTCCGGCTTGGACATGTTCACCCTCCTGGCCATGCCCTTCTTCATCCTGGCCGGGGAAATCATGAACCGAACGGGTATCACCGAGCGATTGGTCCGGTTTGCCAATATTCTCGTGGGTCACCTGCGGGGAGGATTGGCCCACGCGAACATTCTGGCCAGTGTGTTCTTTGCCGGTATGACAGGAGCAGCGGTATCGGACACCGCAGCCATCGGTACGATGCTGATCCCCGCCATGGAAAAGGACGGGTACGATCTGGACTTTTCCGCTGCAGTTACCGCCGCTTCCTCCATCATTGGCCCCACCATCCCCCCCTCCAACATGATGGTGATCTACGGATCCCTCATGAACGTTTCCATCGCGGGGCTCTTTGCCGCCGGGTTCATTCCAGGACTCCTCCTGGCAGCTTTTCTCATGATCATATCCGGGATCATTTCAGCCAAACGGGGCTATCCCAAATCCCGACGCAGCACCCTGAAAGAGATGCTTATTGGCTTCAAAGACGCCCTCATTCCTCTCCTCATGCCGGTCATCATTCTGGGCGGAATCCTTTCCGGGATCTTTACCCCAACGGAAGCCGCCGCGGTAGCGGTAGCTTATGCGGTGATCATCGGATTCTTCGTTCTGAAAAGTCTCTCCATCCGGGACATTCCCGAGATGCTCATCAAAACAGCCCGAATCACCGGTGTGGTGTTCCTCATCATCGGCACGGCCTCGATCCTTAGTTGGATTCTCTCCTTCGCACAGGTTCCTCAGAAGATTGCCCAGATGATGCTTTCCATCACCCATGAACCCAAACTCGTCCTCCTCATGATCCTGATCCTCATGTTGATCGTGGGGTTATTCATGGATATTGCGGCAGCGCTCATCATCCTGGGGCCCATTCTTCATCCCATTGCAGTGAGCCTTGGGTACGCACCCATCCATTTCGGGATCATCATGGTGCTGTCCCTCAACATAGCCCTGATGACCCCTCCGGTGGGAGCCTGTTTGTTCGTGGCCTGTAGCATTTCGGGTTTGAAATTATCCGAACTAAGCAAAGCGATCTTTCCCTTTATTATCGTCGAGGTGATCGTCCTATTCATCGTAGCCTATGTACCAGAGATCAGTCTATTTTTCCCCACCCTGTTGGGATTCTAAGTTTCTCCGGGAGGTGCGTGATGGGAATGGACACACGAGGACTCTCCGTTGCCTTTTTCAATGAAGGGGATATCATCTTCCGACAGGGAGACCCAGGAGATGTCATGTACATCCTCGTCTCCGGAGCCGTCGAATTACGCATCAAGGTAGAAAAAGGAGAGAAACTCCTGAAATGTGTGGATACACCCCATGACTTCTTCGGTGAGATGGCGCTTGTGGATGGAAGCCCTCGTTCCGCTACCGCCATCGCCGTCAAACCAACCAAACTGATTGTGGTTGATGAAGCTCAATTCGAAAAAATCGTGCTGACCAATGGGAAATTCGCTTGGAAGATCATTCAGGTACTGTCCCAGCGAATCCGCAATTCAAACCTGCAGATCTCGGAACTGATAGAACTGGGCCTGCGGGATCGGGTTCAAAGAGGAATGACGGACTATGCCCTGAAGTTTGGGGAAAAGATCTATACGGGAGGATTGAAGATCCCGATCCAAGGATTGAAAGAATGGCTCAATACCCGTCTGGGCATCGCCCTGACGGACATTGACTCTGTACTTTTCCGCCTATTGAAGGACGAAACGATATCCTACGCCCCCACAAGCACGAAAACGAAGGATTACATCGTCCTGAGTGAAGAGTTCATTCGAGCCAACAATCGACGCTCATAGGGTGGGAACCGCATCGTCTCCATGGTGAACGGTGTTCCGCAACCACTCTAAGTACCGTTCCGAGCCACCCGTGATCCTGAGAAAGATCAATTCCGGCACCTCGTAGGGATGGAGTTCCTTCAGAAGGAGCTTGATCTTTTCCAGCCTGGATTCTAAAGTTTTCACCATTAGGATGCATTCCGTATCAAAGTGCACCTGACCTTTCCAATAGTAGAGGGTGCTGGCATCCCTTATGATCTGCACGCAAGCTGCCGCATGGTTCTCAACCAAAGCACGTGCAAGGGTTTCAGCCGCTTCCGCAGGAGAAGAAATGATGGCTAGACCGTAATCTTCTTCCATACGCACCTCCTACTTCATATTGTAATGCATGAGAGTGGATTCTTCAAAAAAAAAAAGAGGTTCTTGCACCTGTACCGTTGTGCAAGAACCTCTACCAAAAAGTTCTCCTAGAGTAAAGGAGGAGGAAACCTCTAGGAGCCACCCCATATCCTTCACTTCTTCTACATGTAAAACAATAGATTCTTCCCAAAGTAACAGGAACTCTTGGTAAAAAAACGATTTTTTTGTATATTGATACCGGTTGATGGAGCTTGTCCATCGAAATCCATAAATTTACTGGGAGGAACCAGATGTTCGAAAAAAACTACGCTCTGGAATCGGCTATCGCACGAGAACGCAGCATCCTACGGAATGTGTACCTGTGGATGACCCTGGGTCTTGCCCTCACCGGCGTGGTGGCTCTAGGAATCGCTTCGAATCCACGGCTAGTGATCGGCCTTGCTTCGAATCCCCTTCTATTCTTTGGAGTCATCCTCGCGGAAGTGGGTTTAGTGATGTACCTCTCTGCCCGCATCCAGGTGATGAGCGCGGGGGCCGCTACCATTGCCTTTGCCGCCTACGCAGCCCTAAACGGAGTTTCCCTGTCCCTGGTGTTTTTGGCTTACACGGGAACAAGCATCGCGTCCGCATTTTTCATCACCGCGGGTACCTTTGGCGCCATGAGCCTTTATGCGATTACCACCAAGCGAGACCTTTCCGGGATCGGTAATTACCTGATGATGGGGTTGTTGGGGCTCATCATCGCTTCTATTGTAAACATCTTTCTCCGCAGTTCCGGAATGGAATGGATGATCTCGGTAGTTGGAGTCCTGCTATTCGTGGGTCTCACTGCCTATGACACCCAAATCATAAAGAACTGGAACCAGCAGGCTACATACACCGCGGACGAATCGATCTTCATCCGCATTTCCATCATCGGCGCATTGAAGCTGTACCTCGATTTCATCAACCTCTTCCTCTTTTTCCTCCGACTGTTCGGAAGAAACAGGGAATAGGGAGGTAACGAAAAGGTATGTTCGGTCGGATAGGAGACATTCTACGATCCTACCTTCATTGGAAAGAAGATTTTCTGTACGGTCGAGATTTCGAAGAAGCATGGGAGGAACTGAATCAGTTCCTCCTTCACTCTGATGAACCTTTCTACAGAAGACCCCGACCAGAACCTCTACGGGGTAATTACACGAATTGGGATCCTTCCTATGGTTCGTATCGAACCTATACCCGAACCCATCGTCCTGAACCCGCTAGACCGGATCCTCAGGAACATCTACGGCAGGATTACGCCAACCTGGAACTTCCCTTCAAAAGCGACCTAGAAACAGTGAAAAAGCAGTACAAGTCTCTCCTACGAAGATACCATCCCGACAGGTTTGCGCAAGATCCAGAAAAGTACCGGTACGCTACGGAAGTGACCAAAAAACTGAACGAATCCTTCCATCGGATCAAAGAGTATCACGAACACAGGAGCTGAACCCCTGCCGAAAAGGAACCTTCTTCCCGGAGGGATCCCGCTTATACACACCGAAGTCCGTAAGCTGTTCCACAATGATCCTGGGCAACACGGGCCCTTCCACACAGAGCCGAATACCTAAAGGATCACAGGTACAACTTCCACAGATTCCCACCCCACACTTCATGTACCGTTCCATGAGGAACTCGTAATCTACCTTGTCCATCAGGGGGTGAAGATTGTAAAGCATCATCTCCGGTCCTGCCGCATAGACGAAATCGAAGACCTCCTGCTTTAGGAGTTCTCGTACGGCATCCACGGCGGTTTTTTTATCCCGGTCTTCCAACACCTCGATGGATCGGACAGGAAGGGAGGCAAAACGATCGGAGAACAGGAGTTCTCCCGCGGTTCGGGCGCCGTTCACCACGGTTACCTCGGCTCCCGCCCCTAGCAGTGTTCGGGCAAGGAAATGTAAGGGAGCGGTTCCGCACCCCCCTCCCACTAGAAGTACTCGGCCCTTTCGGATTGAGAATGGGTTCCCGTAGGGGCCGCGAAGGGAAAGGAGGTCTCCCGCATCCTTTTCCTGGAACCTACGGGTAAAGGGCCCTGCCACCTTGATGGTGAATCCGAGCTGAACTTCCCCTTCCGGGGTCCTTTCCGCCTCGGATACCGAGATAGGCTTCTCTCCCCCTTGGTAATCCGTCAACATGAAAAATTGCCCTGGTAGCGGTAGTGCTTCTTGCCGATGCCCATCCAGTTTTACATAGAGGGTCTTTGCCGAACTCCCCTCTTCTTTCACTCGGCGGATAGGTTCGGTAATCCTTCCGGGGAGGAAGGGGCCCCGGGTATGTAGGTGTGGGGAAGAAGAAAGAAGAGTAGAAGAAGTGTTCACCCGGGGAGATTCGGTGATGTCACACGTCCGGTCCTTCCCCTCTCGAAGGGCCTTTTCCCCTTTGGAGATTCGGGGAAGGGCATCCACGGAAGGGAACCCCTCGGTTTCCAGAAATCGAAGGATTCCCTGGTTTATCTCCTCGATCACTCGAATCCCCTTTTGCCAGAGGGCTGAACCTACTCCCACGAGGGAGGCACCCGCCATAAGCATCTCCACGGCATCCAGTCCTGTGGAAACTCCCCCCATACCTACGATGGGGATCTTTACCCGTCGGGCGCAATCGTACACGATTTTCAGGGCAATGGGTTTGATAGCGGAGCCTGAGACTCCCCCATAGGTAGGATGGAGGATGGGTTTTCTGGCAAAGGGATCGATCAGGAGCCCGGGCCCCACTGTGTTGATGAGGGTCAACCCATCCGCCCCTGACTGCTCTGCGGCCACTGCAATGGAAGGAATATCCACCGCGTTGGGAGACAGTTTGGCCAGTACGGGAAGGCGGGAGACTTTCTTCACAGCTTCCACGATCACCGCTACCATCTCCTTCGAAGAGGAAAGGGGAATCCCATACTCATCCATCACGTTGGGACAGGAAAGGTTCAGTTCGATGAAGGTAGCGGCGCTGTCGTTCACCCGGCGAGCCAATTCCGCGAAATCCTCCTTGTTGGTGGCGAAGAGGCTTACCAGGATAGGGGCGCCGGTTTGTTCCACGAACCGGTTCACCTCCGATAGTCCTTCCTCGATTCCAGGATTGCAGAGCCCCATGCTGTTCAGGATTCCAGCCCCATACTCGGCCACTACCGGCCCCTCGTGTCCTGCCCTGGGCTCCAAGGAAAGGCTCTTGGAAGTCACCAGTCCATACCCATTGCTTAGGGCGTACCGTAACGAGCCAGCACTCATCCCCAGGATGCCTGCAGGAAGCACCAGGGGAGAGGGAAGATCTTTACCGAAAAATTTGGTCTTCAGGGTTGGGTTCATCAACTGGGAGCATAGGGGAGGTAAGGGGATCTGTCAATATGAGAGTTTATTTCTCTGTTTCCGTCATCCCTTTGACAAACAGCTTCTGCATGGAAATTACCACTAACACAGGAGGCAGCATAGCCAGAATCGTAGTAGCCATGATGATCTGCCATTCCGCTTGTTGGTCTCCTACCGCAAGCATTCGGTTGATACCGATCAGAAGGGTGTAGTATTTCTCTTCTGTCGTGATCAACAGTGGCCAGAGATATTGGTTCCAGCCATAGAGGAATTGAATGACAAACATCGCAGCGATCGATGTTTTCGTCATAGGAACCAGTATTTGTAGAAAAAACCGCATCGGACTGGAACCGTCCATCTGGGCAGCCTCTACAATCTCCCGTGGAATGGTTTTGAAAAATTGGCGGAAAAGGAATACCCCCGTAGCGGACACCATCATGGGAAGGATCAGTCCTGCATACGAGTTTAGCATTCCCAAATCAGAAATGACTTTATAGGAGGGCATGATGCGCACCTCAATGGGAAGCATCAATGTAATAAACACGGACCAGAAAAAGAAGCTTTGTCCCGGGAACTTGAAAAACACAAGGGCAAAGGCGGCTAGGAGAGAGATAACGATTTTCCCGATACTGATTCCCATAGCCATGATGAAACTGTTTTTCATCATCACGCCTACCGCACTACCCAAATTTTTCGATCCTTCGAAAATAGCCTGCACGTAATTGGAGAAAAATAGTAACCCCGGGCGAATGGGCATGGGCGCTTGGGTAATGGAGGCAAGATCATGGGTAGAAGCCACAAATGCGATATACACGGGGAACATGACGATGAAGACTCCCGTAACTAACACAACATGTCGAATAAAGGTTCGCAGCGGGTTTCGTTCGATCATAGGGCCCTCCGTTTAATATTCTACCTTTCGTTCTACGAACCGAAATTGGAGCACCGTTAATACAATCACGATGATCATCAGGATAACCGATTGCGCTGAGGAAGATCCTAAGTCCAGACCGAGGTATCCATCTTTGTACACTTTGTACACCATGATATTCGTAGCTTGGCCCGGCCCTCCTTGCGTCACTTGGTGGATAATTCCAAAGGTTTCGAAGAACGAGAAAATGATATTCATGACTAAAAGATAAAAGGTGGTAGGAGACAGAAGGGGAAATATCACTGTCCAAAATCTACGTGTAGGTCCCGCCCCGTCGATTGCGGCGGCTTCTACCAGCGTATTGGGAATGTTTTGAAGACCCGCTATAAAAAACAAAAAATTGTATGAAATCTGTTTCCATGAAGCTGCTATCACCACAAGAGCGAAGGCCTGGATGGGATCCAACAGATAGTTCCAGGTAACGCCCATTTGCCTCAATAACCATGCCACTACCCCTACGGTGGGATTGAACAAGAACATCCACAATACACCCGCTACAACCGGTGCTACCGCATAGGGCCAAATAATGAGGGTTTTATACACCAATTCTCCCTTGTAAACATGGGAAGCGCTCATTGCCAAAAACAGGGAAACTGTGAGAGCCGTGCCTGCCACAAAAAAACTGAAGGTGAAACTTATACCCACAGAACTAAGGTATTCCGGATTTTTAAACAAGTTTTCAAAGTTCTCGAATCCCACAAATTCCTTCGAGATACCGAAAGGATCTTGCATGAACATCGATTGCATCAATGCTTGCCCTGCCGGCCAAAAGAAAAACACCACAATGATGACCATCTGAGGTAACAACAACAGATAGGGAAGAAGGATCCCTTTGAATACTGCCTTCTGCGTCTGCATAGGTAGTCCCCCTCTAGGCTAAAAAAGAGGCGCACGCTCCACCTGCGTGCGCCCCTACGTATCTGGTGATGGCTATAGACTCACCGGTTGACCCTTTCAAACTGGCGTAGAAGTTCATTGCCTTTTCGAACGGCATCATCCAGACCCTTTTTAGCGGTAACTTTGCCGGCCAGAATATCTTCGAAGGTTTCATCTAACAGTTCACGTACCTGGGGCATATAGCCGAAGCGAATTCCCTTAGAATTGGGTGTGGGAGGCTTCAGATTGATTTGAAGAACCGAGATATCTGTCCCTGGATTCTTATCGTAAAATCCCTGTTTCTTGGTAAGCTCGTACGCAGCCTTCGTGATGGGCAGGTAGCCGGTAAACTGGTGCCAATCAGCCTGTACTTCGGGTTTAGACAGATAGCTGAAGAAACGTGCCACTCCCTTGTACTCCGCATCTTTTCTGCCGTTCATCACCCAGAGACTTGCCCCCCCAATGATGGAGTTCTGGGGAGCACCGGGAACATCCGGCCAATAGGGAAGCATGGATACCCCAAACTCGAACTTGCAGGTGCCTACGAATCCCGCATATCCGGCAGAGGATTCGGTGTACATAGCCACCTCTTCACTGGAGAAAAGAACGTTGCCCTTGTTAGTTCTTCCCCCGTACACAAAGATTTTTTCTTTCTGCCAGTCGGCTAACTGCTGGATATGGCGAACCTGCAGGGGCCCATTGAAGGTAAACTCCGTGCCTAATCCGCCGAATCCATTCTCTAAGGTGCCAAAAGGAACATTATGCCAGGCGCTGAAGTTTTCTAGATGGATCCAACTCATCCAGGCGGTGGAGAACCCCCCTTTGTATCCCGCTTGTACCAGTTTCCGGGCATATTCCGCTACTTCGGGCCACGTTTTTGGAGGCTTGTTAGGATCCAGCCCTGCTTTTTTGAAGGCTTCCTTGTTGTAGTACAACACGGGAGTAGAGCTATTGAAGGGAAGCGAAAGCATCCGACCGTCGCTGGTGGTGTAGTATCCCGTTACCGCAGGAAGGTACACCGAAGGATCGAAGGGCTCCCGTGTTTCCGCCATCAATTGATACACTGGTTTGATGGCTCCTTTTGCAGCCATCATGGTGGCCGTACCCACTTCGTACACCTGCAGGATGTGTGGTGGTTTCCCGGCTCGGAAAGCGGCAATACCTGCCGTCATCGTGTCATAGTAACTCCCTTTGTAAACCGGGATCACTTTATACTCGGACTGGCTGCGGTTAAAATCCTCACATATGGCCACCACTTTTTCCCCTAACCGCCCCCCATGGGCATGCCAGAACTCTACTTCAATGGGTGCGGCGAATAGAAGCAGACTCATGAGAAAACATAAGATACCCAAACTAACTCGTTTCATACAAACCTCCTCTTGTAACCAATTTGATCGTTTATGATCTAATCTTATTACTGATTGAGCATTTTTGCAACTCTTTTATCATTTTAGGGAAGAATCATGCATTTCTCTGGGTTTACATAGAGGATAACTTCTTCCCCTTCCTGCTTTTTCAAATCGTAGGGAACCTGAACCCGAAGCATCGTGTTATCGATAGTGACAAAGATGTAGAGGAAATTCCCCAAGTAAGCCCGGTACGCGATGGTCCCCTTTAACACATTTTCTCGATCCGACGATGCACTCTGGAGAACCTCTATTTCTTCAGGTCGGATAGAAGCCTGAACGGTTTGTGCCGCAAAATCCTGAAACGAATCCGATAAGGTGCACCGAATTCGTCCAAAATCCGTTTGGAGGTAGGCGGTCTTTGTCTCCCTATGTACTTCTGATAGGGTACCTGGGATGAAATTAGTGGTTCCAATGAAATCGGCAACGAATCGGTTGGCAGGCCGTTTATAAATATCTTCTGGCTGACCGACCTGTACCACTTTTCCGCCTTCCATTACCGCGATTCGATCGGAAATTACCATCGCTTCCGCTTGGTCATGGGTTACATACACTGCCGTGATATGCATCCTCCGAACAAGACTTTTAATTTCAAACCTCATCCGTTCCCGGAGCTTTGCATCCAGATTGCTTAGGGGCTCATCCAAGAGTAACACCTTTGGATGCCGGACTAACGCCCTCGCTAAGGCTACACGTTGCTGTTGCCCTCCACTCAACTGCCCAGGGTACCGTTTTTCCATCCCCGAAAGACCTACCGCTGCCAATGCCTCGGTTACTTTCTCCTGGATCACGCTTCTGGGTAATTTTTGTATTTTCAATCCATAGGCAACATTGTCAAACACCCTCAGGTGAGGCCAAATAGCATAGTTTTGAAATACCATCCCGATTTCTCTCTGGGAAGGAGGAACAAAACCTCGAGAAAATAGAGGCTTGCCATCGATGATTACATCCCCACCCTCCGGTTTCTCGAGTCCTGCGATGCATCGTAAGGTGGTGGTTTTCCCGCAGCCACTGGGACCGAGAAGGGTAAGAATTTCGCCTCGCTTGATTTCCAGATTTACATGATCCACTGCGACGGTATGCCCAAAACGCTTGTATAGATTTTCGATTTTGATGAACATCTAGTACCTCCCTCCAGAGGAACCCCATGCGGCTCCCAGGATTCCTCCCCCAATTTTTGAAACGATCAGCAAGAGGATAAAAATGATGACGATCATAAAGAAGGCCATCGCTCCAGCAATTCCAAACTCCATCCCGCGATGCCAGTTCAGATAAATCCCGATCGGCAAGGTTTCCCATCCTCCACGGTACAGGAAGATAGCCGTGGAAATCTCCTGAAAAGCCATGATAAAAAACATGACCACCCCCACAAACACTCCCTTCAATAGAAGCGGTAACGATATAGTAAAAAAAGTATAGAGTTTGGTTGCTCCCGAAACCTCCGCAGCCTCCTCCAGAGAAATGTCCAGCTGAAGATAGGAAGCATGGGCCATTCGGAGGAAGTAGGGAAGTCTTCGAACAAAGAGGGATAGAGGCATAATGATCCAATGAGTAGCCAGAGGAATGCCTTCCCAAAAGGCAAGAAGGTAACTTACTCCGAGAGCGATACCCGGGAAGGCTAACATCAGGGTGATAATAAAATCCAGTGCTTCCTTTCCTGGGGTATGTGTCCGCGTAATGAGATACGCTGCAGGCAAGCCGAAGATAATGCCAAAGAGTAAAGCGGTTCCGCTGAACAAGAGGGAATTTTTTAGCAACCCGGGTGTTTCGATGAAAATAAGTTTGAAATTTTCCAGCGTCCAATAGGTAGGGAAGGGTTCCAGCACCCATCTTCTGGAAAATGCAGATAACCCAAGCACAATCGGAATAAGTAACACAAGCAGAGCTATAAGGAACATGTATACATACGAGCCTACCTTGAGAAGAATACCTGGCTGAATGATTCTTCCTTCCAGTGTCGTTCCCTTGGAGAGAGAAGTGTATTTTTTCCTTTCTACCCAGTATTTAGAAGCCAAAAATAGGCCGACACAGATCACGGCGGACACTACTACCGACACAATCCCCATGTATTTTCGATGCATGTCAGTAAAATGATAGGCGATATTGATGTAGGAAATGGAAGGAAGATAATCAACCTGTCCAAAAATCAAGGGAGTGAGCCAATCGGTAAAGGGCCAAAGAAACACGAGGACCGCTCCTGCAAGATAATTCGGTGTGGCGAGGGGAAGGGTGATGGTAAAAAATCTTTTGAAACCATTCGCACCCTCCACTTCCGAGGCTTCCTCCAGAGAAGGATCTATGTTGGTAAAACCTGCCGAAAGGCTCAGCACGATAAATGGAAGAAGATGAAGGGACTGGACGAACACCAGACCATGGAGACCGTAGAGAAAGTTGATAGGCTTGCTGACAATTCCCCAGTCGGTAAGGAGAAGGTTGATCACTCCCATCTTCCCAAAAAGAACGATGAGGGCAAAGGCTCCAGCGTATGCGGGAAGCACGATCGGTAAAAGGATCAAAGCAGTAAAGAGAACCTTTCCCTTCAATCGGTATCGGGAAATGATGTAGGCAAGGGGAAGCCCGACGAGGGTTGTGACAATGAGCACCAGTAAACTGAGAAACAAGGTGTTTCCAAAGGTCTTGAGATAGTAGGGATCCTTAAAAAAATCTAGGTAGTTTTTTATCCCATAAGTCTGGGTTTCCGCAATTTTAAAACTTTCGATTATTAGGAAGGATAGCGGATACAAGATAAAAAGGGCAACCACTGCCCAAAGCATGATGGAAAGTACGAGATTGCTTTTTTGCATGGTTAAAGTTCCTTCTGTCTGCCTAACTTAAATAAAGAAGCCCGGGAAATCTTGAGTTTCTCCCGGGCTCTGAAATTGGCTTGTTACCTGGAGGACACTAGAAGCTGTCTAGCCTCTGTGGCCGTGAGACGTGCGGATGCGTAATCTCCCTCATAGGCGAAAAGTCTCCTGGCTTCCTGGATCTTGGCTTCTGCGCTGGCGACATTTCTACCCCTTCGTTTTGCCGTGTTGATTTCTCCCTCCACTTCTTCGATCAGGGCAAGGCTGCTTTTCAATTCCCGCCACTTTCGATAGATTTCATATTCATAGAAGCGGTTCACTTCATCCCATCGCTTGGTGGCGAGATCTAGATCATAATTGATAAAGCCTACCTTCAAGTCCCAGAACGAATCCACTCCCAACGCATCCCGGGCGTGTTTCGCCATGGCGACGCCTTCCTTTTCCAAGGCAGAAAACCTGATATCCTTACGGGCTGGGAAATACCGACCTTCCAGTACGTATTTCTGCCCCTCTATACTGAAAAGCCAATCGAGGAATATTTTGGCATTGGCCTCATTGGGAGCTCCTTTCAGTAATCCAACGGATTCCGGTACCAAGATCGTTTTATCCGGCAAGAGATCCCGAACAGGATACCCATCGGCCCGCGCGCTCATGGCGTTCATCTGAGGCTGGGCGATTCCGATGGGAACCTCCCCCCGACTAACCATGTGGGTAGTGTCGACACTGCCGGTGGAAAAACGGTCCAATTGGGCCGCCAGGTATCGCTGGTATGCCCACCCCTCCTTTTCTCCCATGGATTGCAGAATGATCTCTATCACTTCATGCTGAGTACCGGATGCGTAGGGGAGGGTCTGCACGATATACCCTCGATAGATGGGGTTCAGAAGATCCTGCCAAGTTTTAGGAACAGGTAATTGCAGCGCTCGGAGAACCCTTTCATTGTATAGGTTAGTTACGATCCAGGGAGAAAAGCAGGTCCAAATGAACCGTTCATCCTTCACCTTCATGCCACCCCATTGTGCAGGAATCTGGTCCCAATCTTTTGGTTTGTAAGGGACAAGCAACCCTTCTTTATCCATTACTTCGAAGGCCGGAGCACCCGCTCCCAAAAATACATCCGCATCGGGTTTACCCTTCCACGCTCGAACTTTATCTACGCACACGGGCCATCCACCGGGACGGATGAAGGTTATCTCGATCTCTTTACCGTAGGTTCTTTTATAGAAGTCTTTGAACCCCTTCATCAAACTGTCGGACAACTCTTTGTACACGGGGCCGACCCATCCCACCTTTTCTCGCTGAGCGAACACCTCTCCCGGAAGCATGAGCAGTGTCGCTACCATGCAAACTAAGAAGATTTTCTTCCACATGTTACCCTCCTACACTTAGAGAATTCCTAAAAAAAGCATAAACCCTGATCTTACTGCTGTCAAATGAGAAATAGGTTATGCAACTGATCCTCACCGGGAGTAGGATAGCCCTGCTTCACACCCCTTCCGCCAACCACCGGTACAGGAGCAGGTTGAAGCCCAGGAAGGAGAAATTGTAGAAAAAATCTTCCACCGGGATGGTGATGACCCTGAACCCTAAGATCGCGTTCGGATTGTAGAGAACCACTGGTAGACCGGTCAGGATGCCGTTCACGATAAGGAAAGCGATGAAAGAAAAGATGAAGTACTCCCATGTGTGGGAAGACTGAAGAAGAGAAGGCTTCACCGTCAGAGCAAGCACCAGAAAAGCCGCACAGGAGAGGAAGGCGAGGCGCGTGTATCCTCGCTTTAGGTTCAAGAGTCCTCCTAGAAGGAAGACTCCTGCCAGGATCCAGAATGCAACGATAGGTAGGGGAAGGAGTTTCTCGGAGAGAAAAAGCCGAAAAATCCAATAGACGAATAAACAAGCGTAGGGAATACAGAAAAAGAAAAGCACCTCTCCTAACGGAAGGTCTTTCAGTACCCCTTTACCGGCATAGGTGTGGTTGAAGCTCCAGTGCCCCTGAGCGGTAACGACGATATCCCACACCAGATACACGATAGCGGTAACCCCGATGGCTGGCAAAACATAGGGCCACTCCCTATAAAAGGCGATACGAGGATGGAAGGAAAACAGTAGGGGAAATAGAACGGATAGAATGTTCAATTTCAGATAGAGATTCATTCAACCCCCTCCTTTTCCTCTTCCTCGGTTTCCTCGATCCCGTACTCTTTCAATTTTCGATGGAGAGTTTTCCGGCCGATTCCCAACACTTCGGCGGTTTTGGATTTGTTCCCCCGGAAATAGCTCAAGTTCGCCTGGATAATTTCCCTCTCCGCCTCCGAGAGGGGTGTACCGAGGGATATTTTCACGTAGTTTTCATCGGCACCGCTTCGGAGAAAGGGCGGCAGGTCATCCAGAGTGATGTACTGCCCCTTGCAGAGCACCACCGCACTTTCGATACAATTCCGCAGTTCCCGCACGTTTCCTGGCCAGGAGTAGTTGTACAGGGCGGCCCTCGCCTTGGGATCGATCCCCTCGATCTGTTTTCCGTTTTCCCTGGCAAACTCTTTCAGAAAGGCCGCCACCAATAGGGGAATGTCTTCTTTTCGTTCCCGGAGGGGAGGGATATGGATGTTCACGACGTTCAGGCGGTAGTAGAGGTCTTCCCGGAATCTACCTGCGGCGATCTCGGCTTTCAGGTCCTTGTTGGTAGCGGAAATGATTCGGACATCCACCTCGATCGTTTCCTCTCCTCCTACCCGTTCGAACTTCTTTTCCTGCAGAACCCGAAGGATCTTGATCTGTACACTCTGGTTGATCTCTCCGATTTCATCGAGGAAAATCGTTCCTGTGTGGGCCAGCTCGAATCGACCCCGTTTTCTGGAAATGGCTCCCGTGAAGGCCCCTTTCTCATGCCCGAAGAGTTCGCTTTCCAGAAGGGTCTCTGTAAGAGCCGCACAATGCACCTTGATGAAAGGCTTATCTTTCCGGTTGGAAAGGTTGTGGATGGCATCGGCAATCAGTTCTTTTCCGACCCCACTCTCCCCCGTGATTAGCACCGAGGCCTTTGTAGGAGCCACCTGACGGACGATCTCGTAGATCTTCCGCATGGCAGGGCTCACTCCGATGATGTTCGAGAACCCCCGCTTCTTCTCCAGTTCCTCCTGCATCGCTCGATGCTGGAGAACCAGTTCCCGATTGGAGAGGGCCCGCTTCACCAGGAGGGACAGTCGGTCCAGGTTGATCGGTTTGGTGAGAAAGTCGTACGCCCCGTCCCGCATGGCTTTCACAGCTGATTCGATGGTGCCATGCCCTGTCAGGATGATCACTGGGACGGTGGGCTGTTCCGCCGTGATCCTGCGAAGGAGTTCTTCCCCCGAAAGCTTGGGCATCTTTAGATCGGTAATCACCAGGTCGATTTCTTCGTCCTGGAAGATTCGCCAGGCGGCTTCTCCATCCTCTGCAAGGAAGGTACTATACCCATCCAGTTCAAGGGCCTGCCCTAGACCTTCCCTGATATTCTTCTCGTCGTCCGCGATGAGGATATGGAACTTCATGTCACGACTCCCTCGCTCACCTCTTGCCTGTAATCGATCAACTGCCGTTCCGGTTGCGGGATAGGGAACTTGATGGTGAAGACAGTCCCTTTGCCAGGTTCCGAATCGACGGTGATTTCTCCCTGATGCTCCTTGACGATCTTGTACACAATAGTCAATCCCAACCCCGACCCAAATTCCTTCGTAGTAAAGTAAGGTTCGAATATTTTGTCCAAGTATTCCGGAGGTATTCCGATTCCCGTATCGATCACCTGTAACCGCACGTAATCCCCCTTTCTCTCGGTACGAATGGTCAGCACCCCGCCTTCGGGCATGGCTCCCAGGGCATTCTTCACGAGGTTCAAGACAGCCTGCTTGATATATTTTTCATCCAAAAGGAGTTTCGGCAAGCCTTCCGCCAGCTCCACATTCAGTTTCACGTCTCCCTGCGCCGTCTCCACCTCTACGAACTTGACCATATCCAGCAGAATTCCATTGAGATCCCTCAGTTCCAGGTGAGCGTCCATGGGGCGAACGGCAAAGAGAAAGTCCACTACGATCTTGTTGAGCCTCTCCACTTCTTCGGTCACCACGTCGAGGTGTTTCATGACAACCCGTTTTCCAACCCTACTCTTACCCTGGAGAGACTTCTTGATCAACTGGATATGGATGCCGATCGCCCCGAGGGGATTCTTGATTTCGTGCGCCACACCCGCTGCCAGGGTAGTCAAGGAAGCGAGGCTTTCAGCCCTCCGGAGGCGGATCTCCTTTGCGCGTTTTTCCGTCACATCCTCGATGTGAAACAGATTCCCCTGGATCTTCCCGTTCCGTACCAGGGGGAGAACGGAGCAGGAAAGGGTTCTGGTTTCCCCTCCTAGCCGGATGGAAAACTCCCGGTCCCGTACAGTTTCTTGACGTTCCAGTACCGATCGCACGAAATCGGCAATTTCCATGTCCGCAATGACCGACCATACTTTCCGTTCGTAGACTTCCGTTACAGAAACGAAAGGGATCAACCGCTCGGCGGATTTATTATACAATACCAATCGATTCTCCGTATCCGTTACCATGATCCCATCCGTCATGGACTCCAGTACCACCTCCAATCGTTCGTTCTCTTGAGCCAGATCAGAAACCAGCTTATGGATCTGCTGGATGTCGAGTTTTTCGATTTTTTCCAGCGCCTTCTGGATGAACTTACGCATAGTCGCTCCGCATGTGGATAAAGAGCCGTTCTCCGAGAAGCTGGGGATGTACGTTCAGGACTTCGAGGGATTCGACAGATTTTCGGATTAAGAGGATCCATTTTTCCATCTGGGACAACGAGGGAGAATAGGAAACATTAGGAAGGGATCTGTTGCGAAGGATCTCCTGCAAAAGAGTCACGAGTTCCTGCAGAAAAATACGGAACTTCTCCCTGTCCTGGAAAAGACCCATCGCGATCTCCGCGGGCAGTTCCCCCTCCTCTTCCCAGGCGCTTCTCAAAAACTGTACCACATACCCTCGCAAGGCGCTGGGTTTTACCCCCTGGAACAGGAGAAAGAATGACTCCAAATCAGGATACTCGGCAGATTCCACCTTGAAGATGCGTTCCAGCACCTCCCGAGCCGAAGGCCCGATTCGTGGGTGAAAGTTATAGGTCCGCACGCGGGATAATATCGTAGGAATAATGGCATTTCGGCGGCTGGTGGTAAGGATGAGATAAACCGAAGAAGGGGGTTCTTCCAGAAGTTTCAGCAGGGCATTCCGTGACGCGTCCAAAAGCCGGTCTGCATTCTCCAGAATGATCACCTTCGTGGTCTCTGTCCCGGTGAGATGCACCCAGGAGGCAACCCTGCGGACTATCCCTACCGGTACGGAGAGGACCGAAATGGAATCCTCCACCTTCCGCACGAGGGTAACCGCCTCCTCCAATCTTTTGTTCAACTCTTCGGGAGGCGGTAAGGGAGATCCATTGGGCCCCAGTTCGAAGACAAGTTCCTCAAGCCTTGATAGGGTGGGGGTGATCCTCGTAAGTCTCGATTCCTCCCCTTCCCACAAAAATGCGTCGAACCGGCGAGTGAGTTTCCGAACCGACCGTGCGAAGAGGTATCGACCCGAGAGGTTCTGAGTGCGGTACAAGGTGTCACAGCAGGCAGCTACCTCGGTAGTGAAGTACCTGCCTCCCAGGAGAACCGTATTGGGAGCGAGGAGCAAGCGGTGGGATTCACAGGACTTACAGGGGCAGTTCCACTCACCCCTCCCCTCCTCACAGCTCAATACCCTAGCCAGTTCCAATGCAGTGGAAAGTTTTCCTGCATACGGCTGCCCTACGAAAAGCAGGGAGGGAGGCAGGGTTCCTCCCGCAAGATCCTGTTTCAGTCTGTCTACCACTTCAGGTTGACTAAGGATATTCTCGAACATGCCGTTACACCCACCGGGAAGGGAGGTTGCGGAATAGGGAATGGGACAGGGGGAGAAGAAAGCGGGCGATCCAACTCTCCTGTAACAACGCTTTCGCGTCGAAGATCGGTTGGACCCGTAACCCCCAGAGGAGAAGCAGGATGAGGATCAAGCCCTCCCCTACTCCCAGGAAAAGACCCAGTGCTTTGTCCAGGTTCTGGAGATGGAGGGATTCGATGAATCCTCGAAATAGTTTCTCGATGATTTTCAGGAGCACATACACCAAGAGAAACACTCCCAGGAAAGAGACTACACTTCCCCATCCAGGGAGGTGAAGCTTCTGTTCCACCACTGGGGCAAAGTGAGGGCCGAGGAAGTACCCCGCTCCCAGCCCCAGCGCTACCGCGCCGATGGAAAACACCTCGCCCACGAACCCTCGGAGCACCCCCCGTAGGCTGAAAAAGAGAAGGAGAATGCCGAATATAACGTCTAACGTGTTCCATTCCATGGGATTTTCCCTAGTTCCTCCTGAATGAGCTGTACGATCCTTTCCGCAGCTCCTCGGACATCCAGACTTTTCAAACTGGCACGTAGTTCCTCCGAAGTGTTCCTATCCGCTAGAGAACGCACCTCGGAAAGGAATCGTTCCTTTGGTATAGGTTCATCATAGAGCGCCTTTGCCCATCCGTGCAACTCGAACAGACGGGCGTTTCTCACCTGGTCTCCCCGGGTTCCCGTACCTCGCAGGGGGATAAGAAGCATCGGCTTGCAGAGGGCTGCCAGTTCCCAGAGGGTACCGGCACCCGCTCGGGAAACCACCACATCGGCCATGGCCAACACATGGGGGAGTTCCCCCTTGAAATACCCCTTTGCCACGTATCCATCCAGGTGGGAGAACTCCTTGAGCTCCGCTGCCTCTGTATGGAGGGGGCCTACCTGGTGTACCACCTGAAAATTCTTCACCAACTTCTCTAGACTCGACCAAACGAGGCGGTTTATTTCCATCGCACCCTGGCTCCCTCCCAGTACGAGAAGAATCGGCTTGCCCTTCCGTAATCCCAAAAGTTGCCTTCCCGCCTCCGAGTTACCCTGGAAGATCTCCTCCCGAACGGGATTCCCGGTGACTGCCAGCTTGGACCGGTACCGAATCGGGTACTTTTCCACTGATTCTGGGAAGGGCACCAACAGTTTCCGTGCAACGGGCAAGGCGATCCGGGTCGCCAGTCCGGGATCCATATCGGACTCGTGGGAAATAACTGGGATTCGGAGCACAAACGCCGCCAGAACCGGCGGAACCGAAACGAACCCCCCCTTGGAGAAGAGAAGGTGCGGTTTGAAGCGGTGCAACCGATAGAGGGATGTAACTATTCCACCCGCCACCCGAAACAGATCCGTAAAATTTTTCAAAGAAAACTCCCGCCGGAATTTTCCTGCCGGAATACCGAGGAACGGCACCCCTTCCTCCTCCATTAGGGATCGTTCCACCCCTTTTGTCGAACCTATCCATGCGACCTCGCAGGCGCCCCTCGATCGAAGGTGTGAAAGGACAGCCAAACCAGGGTACACATGCCCTCCTGTTCCCCCGCCCGTAAAGAGGATCCTCAGTCTGTCGCTCTCTATCTCTTGAGTTTCCATACGTATCCTTCGTATAATGCCCTAGACGGGTTCAATTATGCAACCGGAACGGCACCTCTACAGGTGCGAAGGGATGTTGACCATAACACCCGGAGAGTTCCCTACAACAAGCAAGGAACAAGGAGTTTCTTTGTGAAAAAGCGGATCCTGGTGGTGGACGACGAACCGGATATCCTGGAACTGGTTCGCTTCAATCTCGAAAAGGAAGGTTTCGAAGTCAAAACGGTACAGAATGGAGAAGAAGCTCTTCGGTGGGTAAATCGTCATGTACCCGATTGTATCATCCTGGATCTGATGCTTCCCGGATTGGATGGACTTGAAGTATGCAGGCGGATCAAAGGATCCGAAACCCTTCGTTCCATTCCTATCCTCATGCTTACGGCAAAGGCCGAAGAAACGGACACGGTAATCGGTCTCGAGGTGGGGGCGGACGATTATATCACCAAACCCTTCAGTCCCAAAGTTCTCGTAGCTCGAGTTCGGGCTGCTCTTCGGAGACACACGGACCCCAGTCCCTTTCCCCGTACCCTCTCGGTGGGGGGCATCGAAATCGATCTGGACCAACACCAGGTGAAGGTAGATGGGCAACCGGTAGAGCTGTCCGCCACCGAGTTTGCCCTGCTGGAGCTCCTCGCTCGTAAACCGGGATGGGTCTTCAGTCGAGCTCAAATCATCGACGCGGTCAAAGGAAAGGACTATCCGGTAACCGAACGGTCCGTGGATGTACAAATCTTATCTTTACGGAGAAAACTTTTAACCCGGAAAAATTGCATCGTCACGGTTCGCGGGGTGGGCTACAAACTGGAACCGGATGCGCGTGAAACGTAGTCTCCATCGATACCTCTATACGGCGTTTATCCTCTTCATGGCCTTGACCGTACTAGGGATTCTCCTGGTGTATTCCATCCGGCCTTCCCTGGTGTGGGGACTGATCCTTCAGGGTGTTCTGTTCATCATACTGAATAGCTTACTCCTCCTCTCCCTGCTCAAGGAATGGGAAAGACCCTTGACCCAGGTTCTGCGGGTAGCCGAGCGGTATGCGCAGGGGGATCTGGAACCGAGCCTCCGCATTCAACACCCCCACGAGCTGCGGGTACTCGGTGAGACTCTCTCCTGGATGGCAAAAGAACTGAAGAACCGAATCGATACCATTGCCTTACAGCGGAATGAACTGGAGGGAATCCTGAAGGGAATGTCGGAGGCAGTGATCCTCCTCGATAGTGAAGATCGGATCAAACAGATGAACCATGCAGCGGAAATCATTACAAGACTTCCAGCTCGTGAGTGTGTGGGAAAGAAACTTGCCGAGACGATCCCTGGCGATGACCTATATCGGTTCATTCGATCCGTTCGGCAATCGGAGGATGTTCAGGAACAGACGCTGGTATTCCCCCTAGACGGAAAGAATCGCTACTTGCAGGCCCATGGAAGTCTCGTCTTTTCTGCCAAAGAAGGGGAACCAAACCTGCTATTGGTGTTGAATGACGTTACCCGCATCAAGCAACTGGAAGAAATGCGAAAAGATTTCGTTGCCAACGTATCCCATGAACTCCGCACTCCCATCACTTCGATCCTCGGATTCGTGGAAACCCTGAAAGAGGGTGCGCTACAGGATCCGGAACAATCGGTGCGGTTTCTCTCCATCATCGAGAGTCAAACCCTCAGGCTCCACGCCCTTATCGAGGACCTCTTGAGCCTATCCCGTCTGGAACAGGCCGAAACGAAGATCCGCAAAGAGTGGGTTTCCCTTCACGAGATCTTTTCCGAGGTGCAAACCTTGACGGCTATCAGAGCGGAAGAGAAAAAGATCCGGCTCCGATTCGAAATCTTTCCGGGTACCCCAGAAGCTGTATATGCAAATCCTCTCCTAATCGTACAGGCCCTGGTGAACCTGGTAGACAACGCCATCAAATACGGTGATCCAGAAAGTGAGGTGGAAGTGACTGCCCAATCCCTCGATGGAGACCTCTGTTTCTCCGTAACGGATACAGGGCCAGGCATCCCAGAGGAGGAACAGGGCAGGATCTTCGAGCGTTTCTATCGGATCGACAAGACTCGCAGTCGTTCCCTTGGGGGAACGGGTCTAGGGCTAGCCATCGTGAAGCATATCGCCCTTGCCCATGGGGGCAAGGTTACCCTTCAAAGCACCCCTGGGAAAGGAAGCACTTTCACCTTGCGCATTCCCGATGCTTCATCTTCTGGGACGCCCTGAAGGCCCCAAGGGAAAGGTATCTGCCACTACCTGGTTCCTTCCCCGGTTTTTGGCCACGTACATAGCACGGTCGCATCTATTGATCCACATGTCCCGGGTTTCCCCCATCCGGTATTCCGCTACCCCCATAGAAGCGGTGATCTGTATCGCTTGGGAGTTGCACTCTATGGTGTAGGTTTGTACTGTTTTACGGAACCGTTCCGCTATCTTCACCGCATGGTTCAAACGGGTATTGGGAAGCACCACAAAGAACTCTTCCCCTCCATACCGTCCGGCAACGTCGTACTTTCGTAGGTTGCCCAAAAGCCAATTACCGATCATCCGGATCACATCGTCACCGCACTGGTGCCCGTAGTTGTCATTGATGTTCTTGAAGTGGTCTATGTCGATCATGATTCCGCTCAGGGGGGTTCCTGTCCGGAGGGTTCGTTCGATTTCCGCATCCACCGCATTGAACAGCGTGATCCGGTTAAGGAGTCCAGAAAGGGCATCGTGCCGAGCGATCCGTTCCAATTCCCGGTTAGCCCGCACCAGTTCCTCGTTCACCCGTTCGATGTCTTCGAAAGCTCGTTTGAGCTTTCGGTTTTGTTCCATGATTTTCGCAGCCAGTTCTTCCTCTTGTTTTACGGCCTTGCGAAGGAACTCCCTTTCCTCAACTAGCTGAACCTGCCTCCGATACCGTATTCCGGCAGCCCGAACTCTCAAAGCCAGTTCCACATCTGAAATGGGAAGATGCAGAATGTCATCCACCCCTTCTTCCAGCAGTATTTTTTCCGGGTCCTCGGTCGCTACCAGGAGTTGAATGGGAGTCAGAAAGAACCGTTTCCTAATGGTTCGAGCAAACTCTTCCCAGGCCTCTTCTCCTATGTGGAGAAGTACGATACCCGCCGGTTTGTCCTGGGGAATACCCTGTAGGAGTTCCTCTGCTTCTTCGATCGAGAAAGCGGTGGTGATCTTGAATTCTTTCGCGGAAAGAAGGTTTTGCAATCTCCCACTGAGGGTGTCCACTTTTTCTACTACGAGGAGGGATATGGGCTTCACTTTCCGATTCCTCACTCACTTTATGTACTGCACGAAAACCTGTAAAGCTCCTATGACCGCACCTAGAATCCCCCCAAATACATTGATCCACGTCAGGTGACGGGAAATGACGGATAGGAGCAGTTCCTCCACTTCCCGTATATCCAACTCATCGATCCGCTTTGCTACCAGATCTTCTATATCAAGGGCTTTCAGGATTACGGGCAATTTTGCACTGAGTATATCGAATAAGGTGCGGATAAGGAAGAGGTCGAGATTGCTTTTTTCTTCCCGCCCCAGAGGGAAAAGATCTCCTACGGTCTTCTCGCCCACTACCTTTTGCGGCACTTCCCACATTCTTCGGAAGACACTTACAAGCCCTTCCCCTGTCGGGGAAAGAGACGTGCTTGGTTTCCCTGCACCCGCTTCCGGAAAGAACCAGGCTCGAATCAATTCCAGGGTTCGGGGCGTGAGTTCCCCTCGAGGAATCCCGGAAAGCTGGGATACCCAGATTCCGAGAGGTACATCCGCCTCTCCTCTGCTAAGAAGAATCGATTGTAGAATCTGCACAAGCCCCTTCTCTATCCCCTCCTGGAGAATCGCCCAGACACCGTCGATCCATCCCTTCCCCGCCTTTTCATACAAAATCATTACCGGTTGTTCAAGGAGTTTCTCCAGTTCCTCTTCGATCCCGTGCAGTATCTTTTCCTTCACGAGGACCTCGTCCTTAAGCCGTTCGATGGCTTGAATCACATCCTCCACGATATAGGGCATCCGTTCCTCCAGGGCCCGGTCGTACTGCCCTGCGGTGATCAGGAGGCGTTGAAAAAAGGATAGTTCGGAAAAGATGTCCCGCAGGAGGAAACGTCCTTCGATTTCCAGTTGTTTTTTCACTTCCGGGGTGCGGAGAAACTCTATGAGGAAGGAACTCGCCTTCGGATAAATCGGATCCAGGATCGAGCGGATTCTATCCGAGCGAAAATCCCCTCCCAGCAGTTCCTTCAGGGTAACTCCTTCCTGTACTTTTTCCTGTACCGCTCGCCGCACCCGATGGATGAACCGTCGAGTTCCTTCCGATTCCTGGAACCTCCGAAGAATCTCCCGAGGCACTGAGGCAGGAACCGGGATCTCCCAGACGGACTCGAGAGCTTCCTCCCATAAGTTGCGAAAGGGTGGCTTCGGAAGGGGCGTCTTCGAAAGGGAATTTTCTAAGGGAACTGCCTCCCCCTCCCGTCCCATGAAAGCTTCCCTTACCGCTCTGCGGAGGAAGGAAACACCGATTTCCCGTACCGGAAGGGGAACGGCATCCAAAAGCTTTCCGATAGGGGTCGTGAAGAGCCGGTCGGAGAGATCAGACAGTCGCTCATACATCCGATTCTGGAAAACAGGATCTTCCAGCCGTTTCCGAAAAGCTCCCTCGGTTAGTAGTTCCCTCGAAACCATCCGGGCGATACTGCGTGACAACTGGTGCCTTTGTCGCGGAATGACTCCAGGGGTAAAGGGGACTCGAAAGGGACCTATCCGATATTCGGTAAAGGGACGAAAGAGCATTCGAATGGCGATGGCATTGGTCACGTACCCTATGAGGGCTCCCAGAAGAATGGGGAGTACTATCTGTAGGAGGTAAGGATAGAGCATGACCTAGGGTTAACCGTTCTGGGTGCTGTGGGCAGCTTTCTCGGCTTCCGCTTTCGTGTCGAAAAACTTGAGGTAACTTCCAAACACCCATCCCCGAACTCCCTCGGAGGAAATCTCGTACCAGTAGTCGGCCTTGCCTTCAATGGTTTCGGGATAGGCCGTTCGGGAAAGAACTTCCGCAATGGAAGAGTTCCTGAGATGAGCCACCACTTCCCCATCGGCAGAAGGCTTTTTTCGGACGCGCAGATAGGGGGATATCACCACTCCCCAGTTGGCCTTAACGGTAAGCACAGGGGTGGGAGGGAGTTCTACTTTCATTGGGGCAGGTTTCCTGCTACAGCCGGGGGAAACCAAGAGGGTGATCCCCCATAAAATTACCCCTATGTTCTTCCAGAGTCTGAACCATTTTCTACCGGTTTTTTCCCACATAGCCTACGATTTCCCTTGAATTCTTCCCCAATTGAGGAGAAATTCAACCTGTATATATATGCGAATTATATCCGGTTTCAGCTTCTTTGCCATCCTAGTATCGGCAGCTCATGCCTTTTCTCTCGATATTTCCTCCTCGATTTCCAGCAGGGGTACCGTAACCGTGTCCCGCATGGAAGGGTTTGACTACAAAACTCAAGGAGGGAACTCCCTGGAAGTTGCAACCCTCCTCGAATGGGAGTCCTTTGCTATTTCCGGCATTCTAGGTATCCATGGAACCGAAGCCTCGAACCTTGGGGGAGGCTGGGGATACCGGGGCTATGAGGGAGTTCACCTGCGGCTACAAGGGGAGTTTCTCCTCCCTCCCCTCTCCGGAGGGGGGCCTTCAGTACCGATTGACACCAACGGCACCTCCGGTGTTCGAGCCGGTGTGGGTGGGGGAGGGGGGGGGTTCTTTTCCCGGTATAAGGAAACGGATCTAGTGCTCTTTTATCCTTCGGCGTACGCGTTTCTTTTCCTGGAGGCTCCCACGGGAAGCCCTAAGGTGCGGATTCGGTACACCTTCCCCTTCGAGTGGTACTTCCGTAACGACCTAGCTACCTCCTTTTCTTTTGGGCTTTCCTTCGGGGTCCTATACACCTGGACAAGCCCCGTGGAGGTGGGCAAATGACGTTTAGAACCGCCCCTCCATTCTGGGAATTATCACAATCTACGGAAGGATTCGGTGCGCTATGTGGGGAATCCGCACACCAGGTCTCCCCCACGCGGCGAATTATCACCATCCGGACAAGGGCCCTTCCCGCCAGGAATCCCATTGGAGCCATCTATCTCCCTACAGCGCTTTCTCTCGGCGTCTTCGTGTTTGTATCGTTTCTCCTCTCCTGCAGCCTGGAACCAAACCCCGGGGAACGGTATGCCCTCGTGTATGGGGTAGCACAGTATGTAGAACCGGCTAACCAGCTAAACTACAGCGACGACGACGCTGTGGCGGTAGGGAACCTCCTGACATCGCGGGGATACCCGGAAGAAAACGTGATCGTCAGGACCGATACCGCGGCCACAAAGACCCAACTTGAGTCAGATTTGAGGGCCATCGCCAACAGGGCCTCTTCCGATTCCCTCTTCCTCTTCTACTTTTCGGGCCACGGGGTTCAATGGCAAGTCAATGGATCTACCCATGAGTACATTTTTCTATACGACCCCCACAACACTTTAAATGGGGGCATACAAGATTCGGAACTGATGCAGCTCCTCCGCATCGTTCCCTCCCGGCGAAAGGTGGTGATTTTGGACTCCTGTAATTCGGGGGGCTTTATCGGCGATTTCCCTGGAATCGACGGAATTCCGCCGGACTATCGGGGAAGTAAGGCAGATTACCTTAAAGCCGCCCGGAAAGCATTCGTGCAGTACTTTGCCAACGTGGATGTTGGGGATATCCCCTACACAGAGGCGGTGGTGATCGCGGCGGGAGGTGCAGATGAATTGACGTTCGAAGCGGATTCAGACCTAGCTGACAATCCGGTTGCCCATGGAATCCTTACCTACTACCTCCTACAGACCCCCCGTAAGGCAGATAAAAACAACGACGGATGGATTACCACGTTAGAAATATACAGCTACATTCGGGATCGAGTGGAAAAGGATTGGAACAAGTACCTTTCATCGGAAGACGTGTTCCTTCCCCGGATCTCCGGCGGGCCCCTGGATGTAGTGGTCTTTTGAAGGGCACTCCCATCGGAAAGGTGCCTATTTCAATCTAAAGGAGGCCGCCTCCGAAACGGGCGAAGTCTTGGATCCAAGGTTTCTCTATACCCCCCCATAAAACCACATAATTGTATTTTTCATTATATTTACCTACATATTTGTAATTTTTATTTCTTTAAGCTACTGTATAGTAGCTAATTTTAACGTACCGCTGAGAGGGCGGAAACTAGCGATTCATATTTATCTCTTTTATTCATAATAAGATAGGTGCTTTTTAAACACCAATGCCATAAATTGGCACTATTTTTGCTTAATCACAACAAATACTTAACACCATCTAGGGAGGAGTGTATGGATGCAGGTTCGTTGAAAGTTGCCCTCGATACCCTGTGGGTACTGGTGGCGGGATTCCTTGTTTTCTTCATGAACCTCGGATTCGCCATGGTAGAATCCGGGCTCTGTCGGGTAAAGAACACGGTAAACATCCTGGCAAAGAACTTCATCGTGTTTGGGGTTTCTTCCCTCGCTTTCTATCTCATTGGCTTCGGACTGATGTTCGGGAACGGAAACCCCTTCTGGGGCATGGAGGGATTGTTTGCCTTGATGGGCGCGGATAACAGCCCTGCTACCGGTGAGGCATACAAGGGAGCTTACTCCGCCCTTAGCTGGACCGGGGTTCCCCTGGCGGCAAAGTTCTTCTTCCAGCTCGTATTCTGCGGTACTGCCGCCACCATCGTTTCGGGCGCGGTAGCCGAACGGATAAAGTTCAAGGCCTTCATCTTCTTTACGGTGTTCATCGCCATGGTGATCTACCCCATAGGCGGTCACTGGATCTGGGGAGGAGGATGGCTGGCCGAATTAGGGATGTTCGATTTCGCCGGATCTACCGTCGTGCACTCCGTGGGGGGATGGAGTGCGTTGGCGGGAATCCTCCTTTTAGGACCAAGGATAGGAAAGTATAAACCCGACGGATCTCCCCGGCCTATCTACGGACACAACCTGTCCATTGCGACGCTGGGAGTCTTCGTCCTATGGTTCGGTTGGTTTGGATTCAATCCGGGTTCTACCATGGCATTGAACCCCGACGCCATTGCCCACGTAGCGGTAACCACAAACTCCGCCGCTGCAGTGGCTTCCCTCTCTGCCACTTTCACCGCCTGGCTTTTACTCGGAAAGCCAGACCTTTCCATGATCCTGAACGGGTGTCTGGCAGGGTTGGTAGCCATTACCGCTCCCTGCGCGTTCGTCTCCATCCCCGCTTCGATCTTGATCGGACTAGCCGCCGGAGTCCTGGTAGTATTCTCGGTGGTCTTTTTCGATAAAATAAAAATAGACGATCCCGTAGGCGCCCTGTCCGTTCACCTGGTGAATGGAGTCTTCGGAACTTTAGCTCTTGGATTGTTCGCGGATAAAGGAATAGCCTCAAAAATCGGTACCGATGCAGATTCTCTTTCCAACGGCCTATTTCTAGGGGGTGGATTCCATCAGCTCGGAGTGCAACTTCTGGGAGTGGTGAGTGTGGGGGCCTTCGTGTTCGCCATGGCTCTGATCGGCTGGTTCATTCTGAAACTTGTCACAGGGATTCGTGTCAGCAGGGAGGAAGAATTGATGGGCCTCGATATCGGAGAGCATGGGATGGAGGCATACAGCGGCTTCCAAGTATTCACCAACACATAGATAAAGTAAGCTTTTCAGGAGGTTCGTATGAAACTGATCATTGCCTATATACAGCCGCATAAACTGAATGACGTGAAGCAGGAATTATACAAAAGGGAAATCTACAAGATGTCCGTAACCAATGCCCTAGGATGTGGCCAGCAGAAGGGATACCACGAGTCATACCGGGGGGTAGACGAGGAGGTGAATCTGTTGAAAAAGGTACGGTTGGAGATAGCCGTAAACGACGGGTACGTAAAACCCACTATCGAAGGGATTATCAAGGGCGCTCGCACAGGGGAAATTGGGGATGGCAAAATCTTCATTCTTCCACTGGAGGAATGCATCCGTATCCGCACCGGTGAAACCGGTTCCACTGCGATTGGATAGACTTCTTTCAGAAAGACTTCCGAAGGGGGATGGCGGGTACTGCGGTACCCTCTACAATCCCCTTTCCCGTCTATAAATCACCGTAATCACATCTTCCACTTTCATTCAGTTCAAGCGGCACCTCGCCCGACTATCCCCCGGTGGCTATCCCCTATATCTTGTGGGGAATTTCTGATCGGGTAAAATTTTTCTTGACAACTGCGGCCGGGAATAGTAGAATCATTAGAGAAAAAATATTTATGGTATATTTATGATAAAGTGGATATTATTTCTGATTGTGCTGTTCTTCTTGACTGCGGGAAACACGGTAAGTATACCCATCATCGATGTCCTTGTGCAAGGGCATGAGTACCCACCTCCCCAGCATAAGCTTCTCCAGTCTGAAATGCACAATCAGATAGAACCGGAAACCCATGCCCGATTCACCTTGCGTTCCATAACCACCCAATCTGCCAGGTACCGTTGGATGCGGCCCTTACGGATGACTTTCTCCATAGATAGTTTGGGAATCTACCACCGAAACCGATTGCTTCGTAACTGTTTCAAACCCTTTTCGGAATCGAGTCTAGAGATCCTCCCTTCCTACGGACTTCAGAGGATTCAGGAGTTTTCACCTGTCTTTTTCCTTCCCCAGGAGCCCTCACAAATCCCCATCTTGGTCTCTTCGGTATCCATCACCCTCGCTCTTCCTGAGTAAGAACGATTTTTTTATTCCCTATTTCAAAAAAACAGTGCTATACTGTTTCTCATGTCATCCTCGGCAAAGAAACGGTGTTCCCCACCAAAAACCCGAAAGGAAATGTTATTGAAAGAGATAGCCCAAATCGCCCCGTTATTGGCAGAGGAAAACTTGGAGTTCCTAAAACATCAGGCTGAGGTACTGCTTCATTCTGCCCGCATCGGTTCATTGAACCAAAAGATGGAACTTCCACCGTCCCAGGTTCAGAAATCTGGAGAGGTATCAGGCATCTAAGTTCTTTCTAACCCTCGGTAAGCCTCTAGAAGAAGTTTTTCCGTCTCTTCCCATCCGATGCAGGCATCGGTGATGGAAACTCCGTACTTGAGGTTGGATAGATCCTTTGGAATCTCCTGGTTTCCTTCGAACAGATTGCTTTCCAGCATGAAACCGATGAGAGATTTCCTTCCCCGACTCCGCTGGTTCAAGAAGGCGTGGAACACCCGTGCCTGTCGGGAGTGGTTTTTCCCCGAATTCATGTGGCTACAATCCACTACGATGGCCTCCGGCAGCCCTGCGCGTTTTAGCATCTCCTCTGCCCGCTCCACGTTCTCCTCGTAGTAGTTGGGCCCCATCTTCCCTCCCCGCAGGATTAGATGGATCATATCATTCCCCTTGGTGCGGAGGATCGAGGTCATCCCTTCTTGATCGATTCCGATGAAACTATGGGGATTGAGGGAACTCGTCATGGCATTGATGGCTGATTCCAGACTGCCATCGGTTCCATTCTTGAAACCCACCGGCATGGACAATCCACTGGCCATTTCTCGATGCGTCTGGGATTCGGTTGTTCTCGCTCCTATGGAAGCCCAAGCAAGAAGGTCCGTAATGTACTGAGGAACGATAGGATCCAGTATCTCACTCCCTGCAGGGAGACCCAACTCGTTGATTGTCAGAAGAAGCCTCCGTGCCTCTCGTAATCCTCTGGGGATGTCGGCTGACCCATCCAGCCCGGGATCGAAGATCAAACCCCGCCATCCCAGTACGGTTCGCGGTTTTTCGAAATACACCCGCATCACTACGTACACTTTATCCAGGATCTTTTTTCTGAGTTCCGCTAACCGGCGGGCATAATCCAGAGCGGCCACCGGATCATGGATGGAACAGGGCCCCACAATAGCTAATACTCGAGGATCCTCTTTCTTGATGATCCGCCCTATCACCATCCGGCCTTCCACTACCGTCCGGTTAGCCTCCTCTGTCATGGGGAACTCCCGCTTGAGCTGACTAGGAGGAACTAGGGGAATGGAGGAAACGATACGAAGATCGTTTGTATTGATCATGTTTTTATTATGTACCGAAAATCAAGCCCCTACTCAAGAGCTATAAATTTACCTTCCCCTGCATCCCTATAGGCGATATTTGATAGTATAGTTTTAAAAAGCGCGATTCTATTCTTTCTTTTCCCTGGGCATCGGCCGTAGGTATGCCCCGACACACAGGACACAGAACCCGATGATTCCAGCTATGACCTTTGCGGTATAGAGAGTCGTTCCCTGCTGTACAGGAACTAGAATAGCAAGGAGAAACAGGAGCCCCCCAACTCCCATTACCCCCATAGCCTGGCTCTTCGTTAGACTCTTCCTCTGGGAAACATCTTTTTCTTCGCTCATAGAACTACTCCCTTCAGTTAATTTTTTTATTCGATAGATGACATTATTTTCATGTATTATACCTGAATCCGTATAAAAAATAAGTAACCCATGCTCAACTCTTTAGGATATAATAAGTTTGCTTAAACACCTTTTACACCCAGGAGGTGAAGCATGGATTACAGCATTGATTCTACCACA
>Ga0073932_1001757_pt1 | contig 38325 bp, 46 predicted proteins | sample DewCreD2012metaG_FD_76967 | JGI IMG/M metagenome (GOLD analysis project Ga0073932, IMG submission 76967) | Hot spring sediment bacterial and archeal communities from British Columbia, Canada, to study Microbial Dark Matter (Phase II) - Dewar... ...
AATACCCGCAGGGACCCAGTCGGGCAAAATTTTCCGCTTGCGCGGCAAAGGGTTGCCTTCTTTAGACACCCGCGAGCGAGGCGATCTGTTGGTACACGTCAACATCTGGACGCCCAAAAAACTCACCGACGAAGAGCGCCGCTTGTTGGAAAGGCTGCGCGACATGCCCAATTTCAAGCCCACGCCCACGAAAGAAGACCGCACTTTCTTTGAGCGCGTGCGCGACGTGTTCAGCTAATGGCGTCGGCTCTCCAGCTCTCAATCCACGATAAGGGCGGCACGGTCCAGCTCCTGCTGCCGAAGATGAGTCGGTAAGTCTCTGAACTCGTACTGCTGATTGCGGAGGCGTGGCTCAAAACCGGCCTCGCGAATGGCGCGCTGAATGCCTTCAGCAGTAAAACGGAAACGAGCTCCAGCAGCAGAAACGACGTTTTCCTCGATCATAATGCTGCCAAAGTCGTTGGCTCCAGCGTGCAGGCATATCTGGGCCACCTGTTTGCCCACCGTCAGCCACGAGGCTTGAATGTTGACAATATTCGGCAGCATGATGCGGCTCATAGCAATCATGCGCACATATTCGTCGCCTGTGACGGCATTGCGCGCGCGCTTTAACTTCTTCAAAATGGTGTCTTCGTCTTGAAATGGCCAGGGGATGAATGCAATAAAGCCTTTAGCATCGGCGGGTTTCTCGGACTGCACTTGCCGAATGGCGGCCAAGTGTTCCATACGCTCCTGATTGGTCTCAATGTGACCAAACATCATTGTGGCCGACGTGGTTAGCCTCAGTTGGTGCGCTGCGCGCATGATGTCTAACCACTCTTGTGCACCGCACTTACCCTTAGAAATGAGGCGCCGGACCCGGTCGTTCAAAATTTCCGCACCAGCGCCCGGTAGGGAGTCGAGCCCGGCTTCCTTGAGTGCTCGCAGTACCTCATAGTGGCTCATGCCTTCCAGCTTGCAAATGTGAGCAACCTCCGGCGGGCCTAACGCGTGCAATTTAAGGTTAGGGTAGAGCGACTTTAACTCGCGAAACAGCTGGGTGTAATACTTTAGCCCCAGCTCCGGGTGATGGCCACCCTGCAGGAGCAATTGCTCTCCTCCCAACGCGAAAGTTTCCTCGATTTTTTGCTTGTATTCCTCTATAGTGGTAATATACGCCTCAGCATGCCCTGGGCGCCGATAGAAATTGCAGAATTTGCAGTTGGCAATGCAGACGTTCGTAGTGTTGGCGTTGCGGTCAATAATCCAGGTAACCACGTTGCCGGGCACGTGGCGCTGGCGCAGCTGGTTGCCCACATACATTAGGTCAGCGGTGGGCGCCTGTTCGAGAAGGAAAACGCCTTCTTCGGGCGAGAGCCACTCCAAGCGGAGGGCGCGTTGTAACAAATTGGCAATCTGTTGCGATGCAGTCATGTGATACAGGTATGGAAGTGGCATGGGGCCCGCTTTAGGCAGTCCTTAGCCTCGCCAAATAACAAAGATATGCGATAGGGGTTTGGTATTTGTGTGAAGGTGTAGTTTCTTTGGGCTACCAGGAACAAAGCAGATCGAAGGCCGATGTTTGCGAACTTAATAAGCGGGTGGCGCGTCTGCCGAGCCTGTTGCCCATGTCCACATGTTTGTTTCACTAACCTGGTTCCCGGCGATGTTTCCTGAAGATAGATACCGCGAAAGGTTGGAAGGCATCTTCCAATCCCTTCAACTGCCCATAGAAGTGTGGGGCTACCGAAGCCTTGGGAATAGTAATACACCCAAAAGGAAGACTTGGGCTTTAGTGATCCGAGCCGCTGACCGAACGCCACTGTCGCCTGCTCTCTTGCAGCGTATCCGCGAGCGCGTGCAAGAAAGCGACGTATCTCTCTCGTTTGACATACTCGACGGTGGCGAATTGTCAGACAGTGCCCATGAGGATATGAGGAACCATTATGAGTTGTGGTTTCGCTGGCAGCCGGAAGAGGGAAGGTCTCCTGCAGAGGGTAGCCCCGGAAAGCTATCGACAGAAGAGCGTACGGCGTTGCTTGCCGTGTTAAAAACGCGCTTTGAGCAACACAGCGAACGCCATGTCGGTATCTCTTGGGCCGAGGTGGAGGCCAAATTGGCGGCAAACCCACACAAGCTGTGGTCGTTGCGCGAGATGGAGCGGACGGGTGGTGAGCCAGATGTCATTGGACAAGACACGGCAACGGGTACCTACCTGTTTTGTGATTGTTCGAAAGAAAGCCCAGCTGGTCGTCGGAGCCTTTGCTACGATCGCGAAGCTCAAAGCGCGCGTAAAGACCACCCTCCGGCCGCGAATGCCGTGGATATGGCAGCGGCTATGGGGGGCGAACTCCTGACAGAGGAGCAATACCGAGCGCTACAAGAGGTAGGGCCGTTCGATACAAAGACATCCAGTTGGATAAAAACCCCCGGCGATGTGCGAAAAAAGGGCGGTGCTCTTTTTGGTGATTTCCGGTATGGCAGGGTGTTTATCTACCACAACGGCGCATCGTCTTACTACAGTAGCCGAGGCTTTCGGGTGCTGCTGAACGTTTGAACTAAGCGCCGTTGCCCACCTGTGCGAGGAAAAATATTAGGCAATCGAAGGCACAATGCTGGAGTAGCCGCGTAAGTTTGCTGCGTACAACGATCTGAAAACACTCAAAAACTATGCTCAGCCTGCTTTCTATTGTTATTGGTATTGTCTTCGTCCTCCTGTTGTTTAGCCTATTAGCTACGACGATAATGGAGGTAATCTCGGGCCTGTTGACGTTGCGCGGCAAGAACCTTATCAACGTGCTTAAAAGCATGTTAGGAGACACCTTAGCCAGCGAATTTACTCAGCACCCTTACTACCAGCAGATGGGAGAAAAGGCTTCGTTTTTGCGCTTTTTGAGACCCAAAACACTGCCGCCCTCAAATATCCGTCCAGGTACGTTTTCGGGGATTCTTCTGGACCTGGCTAATATTTACTCAGGCCAGAACATCGAGGAAGCACTAAAAAATCTACCTGAAGGCCGCTTGCGAGAGGTGCTTATGTTCCTGTATCAGGAGGCCCAAGGCGATGTGGAGCGCTTCCGCCAAAAAGTGGAGGAGTGGTACAGTGAAGTCTGGGAGCGTGCCTCGGAGTGGTATGTTAACAACATCCGGAGCTGGCTCATTCTCATCGGCTTCGTTATTGCGATCATTTTCAATGTAGATGTTATCAGCATTTACTCGACATTGAGCACTAACGCAGCCGTTCGGGATTTTTTAGCGGATGCGGCTACCCAATATGTGCAGACGCAGCCTGCTCCGCGCGACGTGGACAGCGCTGTACTGGCACCCGATTACGCCGCCGCTCGCGCCCGCATGGACTCGCTGATTGCCAACAACATTGCTGCCTTGCGTTCGCCGCTGGGTATTGGATGGGAAAATGTAAAGTGGCCTACTGATGAGGAGCGGATGAATTGGTGGATTCTCAAGCTAATAGGTTGGCTTACTACGGCGCTGGCCGTTTCTCTTGGCGCCAAATTCTGGTATGACTTGTTGCGCCAGTTGGTCAATTTCCGCGGCAATATCTCTTCGCGCACCCCTGCCGCTCCGACACCGGGGCCCAGCCCAGGGGGCGGTCTCTTCTCCTACATGGAGGCGGCAGCACCGCGGAAAGTGCCGCCGGCGCCACCTTTGGAGCGGCGGTCGAGTAATCCGCCACACGAGGAAAAATAGCTAGTTCTGTCCTAAGGCCATCGAGTTCCTCTATTGCGCCCTGTATGTTTCGCAAAATCACTGCCGACCGCGTCTATCCCGTTAGCTCGGCACCATCAGACGACGCTGTCGTCATTGTTGCTGCAGATGGTACTATCTGCGCTGTAGAGCGCCGCAGCGAGCACGACCCTGCCTCGTTGGAGTACCACAAAGGAGTATTAGTGCCGGGTTTCATCAACACCCATTGCCATCTGGAACTCTCGCACATGAAAGGAATGGTGGACACCGGCACTGGCCTCATTCCTTTCATCACCGACGTAGTTACCAAGCGCAACTTCCCTGCGGAGGTGATTGCCGAGGCCATCGAGCGTGCTCAGCAAGAGATGCTCGACGGCGGCATCGTAGCGGTGGGCGATATCTCCAACACGACAGACACCTTCGCAGCCAAAGCCCGAGGACTGCTGCGCTACTACACGTTCGTAGAGCTGTTCGACTTTCTGCAAGACGCTGGCGCTAACAAGGCTATGAGTGACTGGCTGCCGGTGTATGAGGCTGCCCCAGCTGGAGGCGGACACGATAAGGCCCTTGTTCCGCATGCGCCCTACAGCGTCAGCCCCACCCTCTTCCAAAAAATTACCCAGGCCAACGCGGGCAGGCGAGTTACGGTTAGCATCCACAATCAAGAGACGCCTGACGAGAACGAGCTCTTCCTTCACGGTAAGGGAGGCTTTTGCGATTTCTACAGGCGCTTCGGCATTGACCTTAGTGCTTTTAGACCTACGGGTCAGCCTTCTATTTATTTCGCCCTTCAGCATTTAGACCCTGAACAGCGCACGCTGTTTGTGCACAACACGCTGACGACCGCCGCCGACATCCGCGCTGCCCAGGCGTGGAGCGCTAACGTTTTTTGGGCAACTTGTCCTAATGCCAACCTGTACATTGAAAACCGCCTGCCCAACTACCGCTACTTCCTTGAAACGAATGCCCGCTTGACCATTGGCACCGATAGTCTTACGTCCAATTGGCAGTTATCGGTGCTGGAAGAAATGAAAACGATTGCGCGCTATCAGCGCTATGTGCCTTTTGAGGCCCTGCTCCGCTGGGCTACTCTCAATGGCGCTCAGGCGCTGGGCTTCGATGACACGCTGGGCAGTCTTGAAGTTGGCAAGAAGCCGGGCTTGGTGTTGCTTACAGGGCTGGATGCTGCCGGACGGCTAAGCGCTTCGGCTTCGGTTCGGCGGTTGCTGTGAAGTGTATCAAGGACTAATTTTTCTCTTCCCTAAATCCTCGTCCTATCTTTCCCGCCGAGAAAACCTTCGTTACGGCAAGAAAAAACAAAACGATTTCGCTTATGAGTAAAGAAAACTGGGGCTCCCGAGTAGGTCTGGTACTCGCCATGGCAGGTAATGCAGTGGGTTTGGGTAACTTTTTGCGTTTTCCTGCCCAGGCTATTCAGAACGGTGGCGGGGCCTTTATCATCCCGTACTTGACCTGTTTTTTACTTATGGGTATCCCGCTGCTGCTGGTGGAGTGGAGTATGGGCCGCTACGGCGGCCGCTATGGCGACCACTCGACGCCGTTTATTTTGCACAACGTCAGCGGTGGGCGCTCTCTGTGGAAGTACGTGGGTGTGTTTGGTATCTTTACCAACCTGGCCGTAGCGGCGTATTACTGTTACTTGGAGAGTTGGACGTTGGCATACGTGTGGCGGTCGGTTTCAGGGGCATTTAGTGGGTATGACAGCAGCGCTGTCAGTCAAATGTTCACCGATTACGTGAGTTTAGGCTCTTCTGAGCCGATTGTCTTTTGGATTATCTGTTTGCTGCTCAACACCTGGATTTTGTCGCGTGGCTTGGCCAGCGGCGTCGAGGTAGCGGCTAAGGTGGGCATGCCTTTGTTAATCTTTTTTGGCCTTTTCTTGGCGGTGCGCGGTATCACGCTAAAGGCAGGAGTGGACGGAGCCATTAATGACGGTACTGTGGGTCTTAATTTCCTCTGGACGCCCAAACTCGACTCTATATGGGATTTTAAGGTGTGGCTCGCAGCAGCAGGGCAGGTGTTCTTCACCCTATCGGTAGGCATGGGTAGCATCCAATGCTACGCCTCTTACTTGCGCCAGCGCGACGATGTAGCCCTTAATGCCATGTCGGCAGGCTGGATGAATGAATTTGTTGAAGTGGTGCTGGGTGCGGCCATCCTCATTCCTATCTCTGTGGGTTATCTGGGCGTGGAAAAGGTGGTAGAACTGACCCGAACAGGTGGACTTGGCCTCGGCTTCCGCACCTTGCCTTACTTGTTCCAGCAGTGGGGGCCGCTGTTGGCCGCACTAGCGGGCATGGCGTGGTTTGGGCTACTGTTTTTTGCAGGCATTACTTCTTCGCTCGCCATGGGCATGCCGGTCATGGGTTTCCTCCGCGACGAGTTCGGCTGGAAGCGCGAGCAAGCGGCCTGGACCTTCGGCCTGCTGACGTTCCTGTTAGGGGCACCCACCGTGTGGTTTTTTCAATACGGCGTATTTGACGAGTATGACTACTGGGCTGGCTCCGTCTCGTTGGTGGTATTCGCTATGCTCGAAATCATTCTCTTTGCCTGGATATTTGGCATAAACAACGCTTGGGCTGAAATCAATCGCAACGCCGATATTCGGGTTCCAGTAGTTTACAAGTACATCATCAAATACGTTACACCCGCTATTCTCATTTTTGTTTTCTTTGGCAGCCTGCTCAGCGATGGCGGTATCTTAGATAAAATTGTCAACAAAGACATTTACGAGGCTTTAGCGCGTGAAACCGACCCTGTGAAGATAGCTGAGATAAAGAAACAGCACTTCGCTGTCAATGCCTCGCGCTGGCTGCTTGTAGCTGTTTTTGCCCTCATCGCCTATCTCGTCTGGTTGGCTGATCGCAAACGCAAACGCGAGGGCTATATTCCCGTCGTTCGTAAAGACTAAACTACATTTTGCTCTCTTCATGGAAATCTCAGCACTTATCACTATGGTGTTAGCCAACGGCATCGTTATTGCCGTAGCTGGTTATTTTTTCTGGCGCGTCCTGCGCTCCGGCCCACCCGATGAAGTGGATGAAGAAAAGGCCAATTTCCCACGCGGCGGGTGAAGCCTTGTAAGCAAATAGGACAACACGCCAAATCAAATATAGCCTCTGAGGAGCTTGTGCTCCGATGATAAAAAGTTGCCTCCTTGAGAGCGCTGCGCAAGAAAAGACAATTAGGAAGGCGGCTACTTCGCGCATCAAGGCATCCAACAGACGCACAGTAGGCATTGCCGAGCCGCTGTGTGAGAAAAGCTCCTCCTGAAAGTTTCAGAGACCAGTGAGCAGCTCTACTCAGCGCCGCCAAACGGCCCTCTTTGAAAAGACAAGCAGCGAAAACCGCCACTCCTTCGTTACTTCAAATGACTTACGCGTACGCAGTGCTTCGATGGATATCACCTGGGCTTTAGGCTTCTCGGAAAGCGACCTACTGGCCGCTCTCGCTCGGCAAGAGCGGTGGGCACAACAAGCCCTGTACGAGCAGTATTACAGCAAGATGATGGGCATCTGCCTGCGGTACGCTAGCTCGCGCGACGAGGCGATAGACCTCCTTCACGAGAGTTTCATTAAGATTTTTCGCAGCATTCACCGTTACCAGCAAGGCACCTCGCTGGGCGGTTGGATGCGGACTATCGTAATTAATACCTGTATCGATTATCACCGCAGAAGCATCCGTCGGCGCACAGAAAGTTTAGAGGAAGCCTACACCCTGGCCGCGCAGGAGCCGGACGCCCTTAGTCATTTGACCGAACAGGAAATCTTAGAGGCAGTCCAGCGCTTGTCGCCCGTGTATCGCGCTGTGTTTAATCTCTACGTTGTCGAGGGATACTCACACAAAGAAATTGCCGAAGCCCTGCAAATCACAGAAAGCACCTCTCGGAGTAACCTTATGAAAGCGCGAAGCAAACTGCAGGAATACCTCAGCAAATACCAACCTGCAGATGTTCAAGCCAATGCTACTGACCGGAACCAGCCCGACGCATGACAGAGCAAAACTTCGACCGCCACTTAAAAAAAGTATTGGAAAACCTCGAGCCGCCGTACGACCCCTCCAGCTGGGCTCAGCTACAACAGCGCCTGGAGGCGCGAGAGGCTGCCACTGCCGACGAGGCGCTGTGGGATGCTAACGTGCGGCAAAAATTGGAGCGTGTCGGAGAACGCTATGATGCTGCCGCCTGGCGTGGCCTGCTCGCCAAGATGCGCGAGAAGGCTCAGCGTCGGTATGTCCTCTACATAGCCAAGACCATCGAGGCCGCACTGTTGCTGCTGCTGCTTTCGAATGTGGAGAGGCTGGAAGACCATCCTTCAGGCTTGCCAAAGCCAGTGTTTCACCAACCGGGCTCAGGGGCTTCGGCTGAAAAAAATGAACACCTACCAATACCTGCACGGGCGCCTGAGGCTGCTTCTGCGTCTGCTGCACCAACAACCGCCGCAGCCTCCACCCTATTGGCAGAGGTACTCGAAGAGACCAGGGCTACCGCGATAACTCGCGAAGTAGTGCCGGAAACCGCCTCAGCAAACGACCTTTTGCAAACAGAGGTAGAAATAAAAAAGGTGCCCACCCTGCCAGGGTTGGCCTTCGCATCTGTCCATAGCACCATAGAAGAGCCATTTGCCGTTGGCGCTGCGCTGCCTCTCCTCCCAGTGGAGCCGTCCCGCAAGAAGTCGGCGTACCTGCTCTGCTCGGGCTCTTGGCAGCAAAACCGCCTGCACACAGGCCATACGGTGCGAGGGGCAAACACCTACGGCTTCTCCCTCCGCGCCGAATATCGCCACCGCCGCTGGGCGTGGGGCTGGGGGCTGGAATACACCGACTTTGCCTTCGAGCCACTCTCACGGGAGCATTTTTTTCAAGGTTCTCCGCACACAGGGTATTACACGCTCGTCCTTTCGCAAGTGCGCGCCGATGTACTGGCGCTTCCACTGTCGGTGTCGCATCGCTTTTTCAACGCAACGCACTGGCAGGGATGGATTACGGGTGGTCTGACGACGCACATGGCTCTGACAGAGGCATACGATTATGACTACCGCTATTACCCGCCCGGCCAGCTGCCTTCCGTACAATTGGACCCCAATGCTCAGCCGCATCTTCGACAGCGCGGTGCAGGCTTGTTGGAAAGGGGAGGGGGGGACAACGACCTCTTTATTTCTGCCGACTTCGGCTTGCGGTGGGAGTATGGCGCGCCAGAGAGCCGTTACGGCGTCTTTCTGCAGCCACTGTATAGCCGCGGACTGTCTGCTGGCATTGGACCCGAGCGCGCGCGCAGGCATGCGTGGATACTGCTACTGGGTATGCGCCTGTCGATGCAATGACTTTATTGGGTGTCTAAAGCCAGGTAGGCTCTGCAAAAACTCTTTGTTCTCCGAGGGTGTTGTGATATTGACGTAATTTTGTCCAGCACTTATCAGCACTATGCCGGCACCTCGCGATCAGGAGCACATCTTGAAAGAAGTTCTTAACATCTTCTCCGCCCATCTGGCCAAACACGGCTTGCGGCGAACGCCCGAACGTTTTGCTATTTTGGAGGAGATTTACAAGCGCTCTGACCATTTCGACGCGGAGGCCCTGTACATCCATATGAAAAACAGCAATTATCGCGTCAGCAGGGCCACGGTGTACAATACGCTTGACCTTTTGACAGCCTGCGACTTAGTCAAGAAGCACCAGTTTGGCAAAAACCTGGCCCAATACGAAAAGTCTTACGGCTACAAACAACACGATCACGCCATCTGCATGCACTGTGGGCGGGTGGTGGAGTTCTGTGATCCGCGCATCCAGCAAATCAAGGATATGATAGGCGAACTGCTGGATTTTCAGATTACCCATCACTCCCTCAATCTGTACGGGGTCTGCAAAAATTGCCAAAAAGAGATTGAGCAAGGCGTTATTCGGCAACAGCCTTTACAGGTGGACGACGAGCCAGGGTGGGGGGATTGACGCAGGCAGCGGATTTTTTTCAAAAAGATTTTAGACCTGCTTGGAAAATCGCGGAAGCGGTGCGTACCTTTGCAGCCGCTTTCGGCGGCCGCTCCCATGGGGCAGCACAGAAGGCGAAAGTTTTCAACGTACTTACAGGTTATGAATCAAAAAATTCGCATCAAACTCCGGTCATACGATTACAATCTGGTGGACAAGTCCACAGAAAAAATCGTGAAGACCGTGCGTGCGAGTGGGGCCGTCGTATCTGGGCCGATTCCGCTGCCTACCGAGAAAGAAGTGTTTACGGTATTGCGTTCGCCGCACGTGAATAAAAAATCTCGGGAGCAGTTCCAGCTGCGCACCCACAAGCGCCTCATCGAAATTTTCTCACCTACGCAAAAAACGGTGGACGCGCTGTCCAAATTAGAGCTCCCGAGCGGTGTTGACATTCAGGTCAAGCTCATTTAGTAGGCGCAACTAACGAATCATTGAACAAGGCGGGTCTTTCCGGCCGGTGTCAAAGTACCCTTCCGCCGCTCATGCGAATAAGGGCAACTGATGCAGCCGAAAGCGGTCCAGCGCAAAGGACAACGCTTTTTGGTTTTTCACCGTCCGAAGACGCTCCACCACAAAAATGGCACAACCCAATCGTTCAACTACAAAAATAGACAACCGTGAACGGTCTGATTGGCAAAAAGATAGGCATGACCAGCATCTACGACAAGAACGGCAAGAACGTCGCTTGCACGATTATCGAGGCTGGCCCATGTGTTGTTACTCAAGTACTCGATAGGGAGCAAGATGGCTACGATGCCCTGCAGCTGGCCTTCGCCGAGCGCAAAGAGTCCAAAACGCCTAAGGCGATGATGGGGCATTTTGCAAAGGCAAACACAACGCCGAAGCGCATCCTCAAGGAGTTTCGCAACATGACGCTGAGCAAGTCCACAGGCGACGAAGTTACCGTCCAGGAGGTCTTCCAGGAGGGCGACAAGGTCAGCATCGTGGGCACTTCCAAGGGGAAAGGCTTCCAAGGTGTGGTGAAGCGCCACGGCTTTGGTGGTGTCATGCAGCAAACGCACGGCCAGCACAACCGCCTGCGTGCCCCGGGTTCGCTGGGTAACTCTTCATTCGCCTCTAAAGTGGTGAAAGGCATGCGCATGGCTGGTCAAATGGGCAATAAGCGCGTCAAAGTGCGTCGGCTGGAAGTGCTCAAAGTGCTACCTGAACACAACCTCCTGCTTGTAAAAGGTGCGGTACCGGGCCATAAGGGCGCCTTTGTTTTTATCGAAAAGTAAAACTGGTTTTGCAACATGAGACTCGAAGTATATAATACTAAGGGAGAAAGCACCGGGCGCACTGTAGAGCTGCCCGACGAGATATTTGGCATAGAGCCTCATGAGCATAGCGTGTGGCTTGACGTCAAACGCTACCTCAACGCCCAGCGCCAGGGAACGCACAAATCCAAAGAGCGCAGCGAAATCAGCGGCTCCACGCGCAAGCTGCATCGCCAAAAAGGCACAGGCGGCTCGCGCAAAGGTGACATCAATAACCCTCTCTTCCGAGGCGGAGGGCGCGTCTTCGGCCCGCGTCCGCGCGACTATGACATCCACGTCAACGATAAAGTCAAGCGGCTGGCCCGTCGCAGCGCGCTGTCGGCAAAAGCACAAAGCGGTAGCATCATCGTGGTAGAGGACTTTACCTTCGAACAACCCAAGACGAAGGACTTTATCGCCCTCCTGCATGCCCTGCGGGTGGCCGACAAGAAGCCCCTGACGGTGTTGCCCGACTACAACAAGACGTTGTACCTCTCGTGTCGCAACATTCCCAAAGCAGACATTGCGCCGGCACAAGACCTCAATACGTATCGCATCCTGCGCGCCGGCGCCATCGTGCTGACCGAAAGCGCTATCGAAAAACTCAAAGTCATCTGTGAGTAACATGGCCAAGCAGATTTTGATAAAGCCCGTCCTCACCGAAAAATCTACTAAGCTGACCGACAAGCGCAATACTTACGTGTTTGTCGTAGGGCGAGATGCCAACAAATTAGAGATAAAGAAGGCCGTGGAGGACATGTTCAATGTGGCGGTGGAGCGCGTCAATACAGCCCTTATGCCAGGTAAACCCAAGGCACGTACCACTCGTACTACCATCGTACGTGGTCGTAAAGCGCCCTACAAAAAAGCTTACGTTACCTTATCGCCCGGCGAAAGCATTGACCTCTTCGGAGAAGAATAGTGCACCGGCCGTCCTAAAATTCGCAGGATACAAATAGGAAAAAACAATGGCAGTAAAAAAATACAACCCGCTCACACCCGGCCTGCGTTTTCGGGTGGATGTCGCTAAAACAGAGCTGACTAAAGGCGCTCGCCCGGAGAAGTCGCTACTGGTTACGCTAGGCAGTACGGGCGGCCGTAACAATGACGGCCGGCGCACCATGCGCTATCGCGGCGGTGGTCACAAACGCCGGTACCGCCTCATTGACTTCAAGCGCGATCGGGAGAACGAACCAGCAACGGTAGAGTCCATCCAATACGACCCGTACCGCACGGCATACATCGCGCTGGTGAGCTACCCCGATGGCGAAAAACGCTACATCCTGGCTCCACAGGGCATTCGAGTAGGTCAGCAGCTGCTCTCGGGTCGCGGTGTTCCACCCGAAAACGGCAACTGCTTATACTTGGCGGAGGTTCCTTTGGGCGCGTTCATCCACAACGTCGAATTGCATCCCGGCGCCGGTGGCGCTCTGGTGCGCAGCGCTGGTGCGGGTGCCATCATGCTGGGTCGCGAAGACCGCTATGCCGTGTTGAAAATGCCATCGGGCGAAGTGCGCCGCGTGCTACTAACGTGTAAAGCTACAATAGGCACAGTGAGCAATCCCGATCACAACCTGGAGGTGTTGGGCAAAGCCGGCCGCAGTCGCTGGCGTGGCCGTCGTCCGCGCACCCGCGCTGTGGCTATGAACCCGATTGACCACCCCATGGGAGGTGGTGAAGGACGCGCCTCAGGTGGTCACCCCCGTACCCGCAAAGGCCTCAAAGCGAAAGGTGCCAAGACGCGCAACCGTAAAAAACAATCTAACGCGCTCATTATTAGCCGCCGCAAAACGACTAACAAGTAAGCCACGGTTCCTTAAACCGCAAACTCGCATAACCTATGCCTCGTTCGCTGAAAAAAGGCCCTTACGTCCATCACGCGTTGATGGACAAAGTCCTAAAGGCAAAGCAAAGCAACAGACGCCAGGTCATCAGAACCTGGAGCCGTGCCTCCATGATCATTCCCGATATGGTAGGCGAAACCATCGCCGTGCATAACGGTAAAACCTTTGTTCCCATCCTCATCACGGAAAACATGGTCGGCCACAAATTGGGTGAGTTCGCGCCTACGCGCAACTTCCGCGGCCACGCCGGTAACAAAAAGTAAGGTGCACTGAAATTATGGAAGCTGTAGCCAAATTGCGCAATTGCCCCATGTCACCGCGTAAAATGCGGTTAGTGGCAGATAATATCCGCGGAAAGCGTGTTTCGGAAGCGTTAGGCATCCTGCGCTATACCAATAAAGAAGCCGCTGTGTGGCTGGAAAAACTTCTCCTATCGGCGGTAAACAACTGGCAGCAGAAGACTGAGGTTGACGACCTAGATGACTATAACTTGTACATCAAAACCATTTTCGTTGACCCCGGCGGCATCACCTACCGCTTCCTGCCTGCCCCACAGGGCCGCGCCTATCGCGTGCGCAAGCGCCGCAATCACGTCACCCTGGTGGTAGAAAACCTTGTCGAGACGGAGGCGGAGAAGGCCGCTAGAGAGAGCGAAAGCACACAAAACACAGAGGAATAAAACGTCAGACCGCTTCAAGCAACTTCCAATCGCTTACATCAACAAGCAAATGGGTCAAAAAACAAATCCAATCGGCAATCGCTTAGGCATTATCCGCGGCTGGGACTCCAACTGGTTCGCAGACAAAGACTATGCTTTCAAAGTTGTCGAAGATGAGAAAATCCGCGCCTATCTGCGCGCCCGTCGTCCAAAGACAGGGCAGGTAGATGCACGCGAACGCAACAAGCCTTTCCAACACGGCATTAGCCGCATCGTCATTGAGCGGACCCTTCGGCGCATCACGGTGCGCATATTCACCAGCCGTCCGGGCATCATCATCGGTCGAGGCGGCAGTGAGGTAGACCTCATCAAGGAAGAGCTGCGGCTTCTCACGGGCAAAGAAGTCCAAGTGGATATCGCCGAAATCCGTAAGCCAGAGTTGGACGCCAACGTTGTTGCCGAGCAGATTGCCAAGCAAATCGAAGCGCGGGTTAACTTCCGCCGCGCTATTAAGACAGCCATCCAAAGCACGATGCGTGCCGGTGCTGAAGGCATTAAAATCCGCATCAGCGGTCGCCTGGGAGGGGCTGAGATCGCGCGGAGTGAAGAATACAAAGAAGGACGCACGCCGCTGCACACTTTCCGCGCCGATATTGATTACGCCCTGGGCGAAGCCTTGACAGTGTACGGCAAAATCGGCATCAAAGTGTGGATCTTTCGTGGCGAAGTCCTCCAGAAGCGCGATCTGACGCCGTTCCCCGAGGGCGAGGGCGAAGGACGCCGCGGCCCCAGTGGCGAGCGGGGTGGTGAGCGTCGCGGCAGTGAGCGCCGCGGTGGTGAGCGCCGCGGTGGCGATCGTCGCGGTGGTGAGCGTCGCAGTGGTGAGCGTCGCAGTGGCGAAGGAGGCGGTGGAGGAGAACGCCGTCGTCGCCGGTAATTATAGCTATCGAGCAACGCTAACACTAAACGATTGGCTACCTTTGCATCCCTTTTGCACGAAGGCTACAAATAGCGAAAACTTGCTTATCATTTCTCTAAAATATTCATACCATGCTTCAGCCCAAACGTCAGAAATATCGGAAGCAGCATAAAGGCCGCAACAGAGGCATCGCCTACAAAGGCGGCTCTATTGCCTTCGGTACCTTCGGCCTAAAGGCTATGGAATATTCTCGTATCACTAGCCGCCAAATAGAAGCAGCGCGTGTGGCACTTACTCGCAACATGAAGCGCGAAGGAAAGGTCTGGATACGCATCTTCCCAGACAAGCCCATCACGTCGAAACCTGCTGAAGTGCGAATGGGTAAAGGTAAGGGCGCTGTAGACCACTATGTTTGCGAAGTACAACCTGGGCGTGTGCTCTTTGAGGTGGAAGGTGTTAGCGAAGAGTTGGCCTACGAATCGCTGCGCAAGGCCGCTCAAAAGTTACCCATTGTATGCAAAATGGTGACGCGCCACGATTACGAAGGATAAACCTCACCGCAACCCAAAGACGCTCACATTTATACTTGTTGAACGCATCATGGCGAAAGAAAAATTAGAATTGGAAAAGCTGGACTTCTCCGACCTACAGGATCAGGCTCGGTCCTTGCAGGACGAATACCTCCGCTTGAAATTCGAACACGCCGCACGCGGTCTGGCGAATCCGCTGGAACTGCGTCAGCTGCGCCGTAAAATAGCCCGTTTTCACACGGAAATTCGCCGACGCGAATTGGCCGCCATGTCTCCTGATGAGCTGGCGCTGCGCACAAAATTAGTCGCCCGCCGTCGCCGTCAGCGCTAAAAACCTTCTCTTTTTTACCCTTCATTTTACTTCTGAGATGGAAGGAACGGTCAGAAATCTTCGCAAACAAAAAATAGGTGTTGTCGTGTCCACTAAAATGGACAAGACCATCTCCGTACTGGTGGAACGCCGTCTTATGCACCCGCTCTACGGCAAGTTCGTGAAGCGCTCCAAGAAGTTCTTGGCGCACGACGAAGAGAACACTTGCAACATAGGAGATAAGGTGCGCATCATGGAAACCCGCCCGCTCAGCAAAAGAAAGCGTTGGCGCTTAGTGGAAATCATCGAACGTGCAAAATAACTTTCGGCAAGGCTCGCCCTGCGCGCTCACCGATAAACGATATACTCAACCATGATCCAGCAAGAATCTCGACTGAACGTGGCCGATAACTCTGGCGCCAAAGAAGTGCTGTGCATCCGTGTGCTTGGCAGTACCGGGCAGCGCTATGCCGGTATCGGAGATAAAATCGTGGTAACCGTCAAGGACGCTACCCCGGGCGGCATTAAGAAAGGCACCGTTTCGAAAGCGGTCATCGTCCGCACGCGCAAAGAAATCCGCCGAAAAGACGGCTCTTACATCCGCTTTGACGACAACGCCGTCGTGCTGCTCAACGCTTCTGACGAGCCGCGCGGCACTCGCATCTTCGGCCCGGTGGCTCGTGAACTTCGCGACAAGGACTATACCCGTATCATTTCGCTGGCCCCCGAAGTGCTCTAACCCTTTTTAATGGAGGAAGAAACATGGCAACAAAATCAGGTATTAAGCGCCATAAACCCAAGTTGCACATCCGCACCGGCGATACCGTTATGGTCATTGCGGGCGACGACAAAGGCAAAAAAGGAACGGTCTTGCAGGTCTTTCCGGACAAAATGCGCGCCATCGTCGAGGATGTAAACATCGTTTACAAGCACCAAAAGGCAACAGCTGAACAAGAAGGTGGCATTGTAGAAATGCCCGCTCCTGTTCATGTGTCGAACCTTATGCTCATTGACCCCAAAACGGGAGAGCCGACCCGTATCGGCCGCCGCCTGGAAAACGGGAAATGGGTTCGCTATTCTAAGAAAACCGGTAATTCTATCTAATATGGCATACGTAGTTCGGCTTAAGGAAAAATATCGCAAAGAAGTCGTACCGGCCCTTGTACAGAAATTCGACTACAAGAATCCTATGCAGGTGCCGCGCCTGGTCAAAATATGCATCAATCAAGGCGTTGGTGATGCCACTGGCGATAAGAAACTCATTGACAATGCCATAGCAGAAATGACCATGATTGCGGGTCAAAAGGCAGTGCCTACGCGTGCGCGTCGCTCGGTGTCCAACTTCAAACTCCGCGAAGGCATGCCTATCGGTGTGCGCGTAACGCTGCGCGGCGATCGCATGTACGAATTTCTCGATCGCCTTATCACCATCGCTCTGCCGCGCGTTCGCGACTTCCGCGGTGTCAACGACAAAGCCTTCGACGGGCGCGGCAATTACAACATGGGCCTGTCGGAACAAATCGTCTTTCCAGAGATTGACCTCGACAAAATTCCCCGAGTGACAGGTATGGACATCACCTTTGTCACCACTGCTAAGACTGACAAAGAAGCTTACGAACTGCTTAAGGAATTAGGGCTGCCCTTCAAAAAGTAAATCCCTTCTATCCATCACTACACAAGACTCAAGATTATGGCAAAGAAATCGGTTATCGCTCGCGAACGCAAACGCGCTCGTTTAGTGGCCAAATATGCAGAACTGCGCAAGCGCCTAAAAGAAGCCGGTGATTACGAGGCGCTCGATAAATTGCCCCGTAACGCTAGCCCTGTTCGTCTGCACAATCGCTGTATGCTTACCGGGCGTCCCAAAGGCTATATGCGCCGTTTTGGCCTCTGCCGTGTAAAATTCCGCGAGATGGCCTTGGATGGCAAAATTCCGGGCGTAACGAAAGCTTCCTGGTAACCCTGCCGTATTCTCTTATACCTTGTATCATCACTTAACTACCGCATAACATGCACGTTACCGATCCGATAGCAGATTACCTTACCCGCATTCGCAATGCGCAAATGGCGGGCCATCGCATCGTTGAGATACCGGCATCGAAGGTGAAGAAGCGCATCACCGAAATCCTGTACGATCAGGGCTATATTCTTAAATACGCTTTTGACGATAACCACCCTGAACACAAACAAGGCGTTATCAAAATTGCCCTCAAATACGATCCTCTTACCAAGAAACCGGTCATCCGAGAGCTGGTACGCGTTAGCCGGCCGGGGTTACGCAAGTTCGCCGGCGTATCGGAAATCCCACGCATCATCAATGGCTTGGGCATTATGATTCTCTCCACTTCGAAGGGAGTGATGACCGACAAGCAAGCGCGCGAACTCAACGTGGGCGGAGAGCTGCTCTGCTACGTGTGCTGATAAACCGATATTCCTTCAACTGAACATTTACATACCATGTCCCGGATTGGTAAATTGCCGATAGCCTTACCTGCGAAAGTAGAGGTAAACATCGCTTCCGATAATACCATTACCGTCAAAGGGCCCAAGGGCTCCTTGAGTCGGAAGATTGATCCTGACATCCAGATCAAAATAGAAGGTGGCCAGTTGTACGTCAATCGCCCCACCGATCAGAAGCGCCACCGCTCGCTGCACGGGTTGTATCGGGCGTTGATTAACAACATGGTCAAAGGTGTCAGCGAAGGCTTTCAAAAAGAAATGCAAATTATTGGCGTGGGCTTCCGCGTGGAAAACCAAGGCAACCTGGTAACCTTCTCGCTGGGTTATTCTCACCCGATCATCTTCGCTATTCCATCAGAAATCAAGGTGACCACAGGCATGGAGAAAGGAGCGCCGCCCTTTATCCGGCTGGAATGCCACGACAACGAGCTGTTGGGGCAAGTGTGCGCTAAAATCCGCTCCTTCCGCAAGCCAGAGCCTTACAAAGGCAAGGGCATCATGTTCAAAGGCGAAGTCATTCGCCGCAAAGCAGGCAAGACAGCAGGCGGTAAGAAATAACGCAATACGCATCACCATACCCCGGTCGGTCATCGGGGGAAATCATACTGCAATAAGCAATGAAACGCACGCGACAAGAAAACCGAAAGCGCATCCACCTGCGCATTCGCAAAAAAATCTCCGGCACTCCACAGCGCCCCCGCTTGAGCGTTTACCGCTCTAATAAAGACATCTATTGCCAAATTATCGACGATTTGCGCGGCCATACTTTAGTAGCCGCCTCTTCGCGTGAGTTGAATAACGCGAAAGCCACCAAGACGGAAAAAGCCCACCAAGTGGGCAAACTAATCGCTGAAAAGGCCAAATCTCAAGGCATTGAGACCGTTGTTTTCGACCGCGGCGGTTACTTGTATCATGGGCGCGTAAAAGCGCTGGCAGAAGGTGCACGCGAAGGCGGCCTCATCTTCTAACTTCTTATCAAGCACTACATCAACGCTACTTTTTATATCAGCAATGGCTAAGCAAGCAGTAGAAAGAGTAAAAGTTTCCGAAGTCAGTGAACTGAAGGAAAAACTCGTGGCACTGAACCGCGTGGCTAAAGTGACCAAGGGTGGGCGCACCTTTAGCTTTTCGGCCGTAGTTGTTCTTGGCGATGGCCAGGGTACAGTTGGACATGGCCTGGGTAAAGCCCGTGAAGTGTCGGAAGCCATAGGTAAAGCCGTAAAAGATGCGGAGAAAAACCTGATTCGAGTCCCCATTCTTAACGGCACCATCCCGCATGAGGCCCATGGCAAGTATGGTGCAGGGCGCGTCTTCATCAAGCCGGCTGCCCACGGTACGGGTGTTATTGCTGGCGGCGCCATGCGCGCAGTGTTGGAGATGGCTGGCGTGCAAGACGTGTTGGCAAAAGCCATCGGCTCTTCTAATCCACACAACGTGGTAAAAGCCACCATAGCCGCCCTTCAGAGCCTGCGCAGCCCTGCAGAAGTAGCCCGCCAGCGCGGTATCTCTATGGAAAAATTGTTCAACGGCTAACCATGAGCAAGATAAAAATTACCTTAGTCAAAAGCCCGATTGACCGATCGAAACGGCAAAAAGCGACTTTGGAGGCGTTGGGCTTTCGCCGCTTAAACCAAACGGTAGAGCACGAAGATACCCCCCAAATCCGCGGCATGCTTCGCAAAGTGGGGCACCTGGTGCAGGTACATTCAAACTAATCAGTAAACCTTTTCTCGAGGTAAATAGCAATGGAACTCGGAAATCTACGCCCGGCTCGCGGGGCTGTCAAAACGCGCAAGCGAATAGGCCGTGGTCCTGGCTCAGGGCTCGGTGGCACTTCTACTCGTGGCCATAAAGGCGACAAGTCGCGCAGCGGTGCGCGCCTAAAGCGGAATTTTGAAGGCGGCCAGACGCCCATGCAGCGTCGTTTGCCCAAGCGCGGTTTTAAGAATATCAATCGCGTGGATTACGTCGCCCTCAATCTCGGCCGTCTGCAGGAGCTGGTGGACAAGACCGGCCAGACCTCCTTTGACGTCCCTATGCTGGTGGCTTTGGGCATTGCTCGCAACACGGACAAAATAAAGGTATTGGGTCGTGGTGCGTTGTCTGCTAAAGTTGACCTTTCTGTTCACGCCATTTCGGACGCTGCCAAGAGCGCTATCGAAGCGCTAGGCGGCAGTGTTCAGCTTGTCTAAATTCAGACTCGACGCCATGAAACTCATTACCGTCATCAAAAATATCTGGAGCATCCAGGAACTGCGCGAGCGACTGCTGTTCACGTTGCTGCTCATTCTGGTCTATCGCACGGGCACATTCATCGTTCTGCCGGGCGTAGTGCCGGCTGCCCTGGAGCGCGCCGCAGCTAATCGGAGTGCTAACGACCTGTTAGGGCTTATCAATGTCTTCACTGGCGGTGCTTTTGATAATGCGGCTATTTTTGCTCTTGGCGTCATGCCCTACATCACTGCCTCTATTATTGTGCAGCTGTTGGGCTTTGCCGTTCCATACTTCCAGCGCCTGCAGACGCGCGAGGGCGAGAGTGGTCGTAAGCGCCTCAATCAAATTACCCGCTTGCTCACTGTAGCTATTACGCTGGTGCAAGGCGGGGGCTACTTGCAACTGGTTTCTAGCATTCCCGGCGCTGTTTCTCCCGACATTCCACAAGGAGTGTTTTGGTTTTCCAATATCATCATCCTGACGGCAGGTACGGTCTTTTGCATGTGGCTGGGCGAGCGTATCACGGACAAAGGTATTGGTAACGGTATCTCCCTCATCATCATGGTAGGCATCATCGCTCGCTTACCACAAGCCTTTGTTTTCGAATTCCAGAAACTCTTTGGTGATAACCAATTACTCCTGTTTTTTGTCGAGCTGGCATTCTTCTTTGCCATTGTGATGATAACAGTATTGGTTATTCAGGGCGTTCGCCGTATTCCTATCCAATTTGCCAAGCGTATGGTAGGGCGCACGGGAGGAGGACTGCCACAAGCTTCCGCGCGTGACTATCTGCCGCTAAAGGTGAACTCTGCTGGAGTGATGCCCATCATTTTTGCCCAAGCGTTGATGTTCCTACCGGCTACAGCGTTGCAATATTTAGCGGGTGCCGATGCCCAAAGCATTGGCCTGAGCACCTTCAACGACATTTATTCTTTTGGCTACAACGCGGTGTTTTTCGTCTTGATCGTGGTCTTTACCTATGTGTACACGGCCCTGATGATTAACCCGACGAATTACGCGGAGTACCTTAAGCGCAACAATGGATTCATTCCCGGTGTCAAACCCGGCGAAGCGACGGCTAGCTACATTGATACCATCATGACGCGCATCACACTGCCAGGCGCCATCTTTTTAGGAGCTATCGGTATTTTGCCTTCCATAGCCGCATCGCTGGGCGTGAACCAACAGTTCGCGCTCTTCTTTGGCGGTACCACCCTGCTCATCATGATTGGTGTGGCTCTGGATACCCTCCAGGTGATTGAAAGTTACCTGCTTACCAAGAAGTACGACGGTCTGATTAAATCGGGTCGTATCCAGGGACGCGCAACGCAAGGCATCCAAATAGGTCAACCGCAATAAGTCACCATCACTGCATTTCGCCCTATGGGTTTCTTTAGCAGTACTGCTCACGGCAAAAGGGTCTATTACAAGACGGATGAGGAGGTGGAACTGATGCGCACCGCCAATCTCATCGTGTCCCAAACCCTGGCGCACGTGGCCACGCTGCTGCAGCCCGGCGTAACTGGCAAAACCCTGGACAAAGCAGCCGAGATGTTCATCCGAGATATGGGCGGACGTCCGGCCTTTAAAGGCTACAATAGTTTTCCTGCTTCGCTGTGTATATCGTACAACGACATCGTCGTGCACGGCATCCCGGCAGACAGGGAGTTTCGAGAGACCGACATCGTATCGGTAGATTGTGGCGTAGAATGGCAGGGCTACTACGGCGACGCAGCTTTTACTTTCGCTTTTAGCGAAGTGTCGCCGGCAGTAATGGATCTGTTGGAAGTAACCTACACGGCACTCTATAAAGGCATTGAGCAAGCCGTTGTCGGCAAGCGCATTGGCGACATTGCCTTTGCTATCCAGCACTATTGCGAACGCGAGCACCCCTACGCCGTGGTGCGCGAGTTAGTTGGCCATGGCATAGGTCGCTCTTTGCATGAGGAGCCTGAAGTGCCTAATTATGGCAAACGTGGGCAGGGGCTGCTGCTCCAGAATGGGCTGGTGTTGGCTATCGAGCCCATGGTCAACATGGGTCGGCGTGAGGTGTACCAACACGCAGATGGCTGGACCATTCACACTCGCGACGGCAAGCCCAGCGCCCATTTCGAGCATTCTGTAGTGATACGTAAAGGACACCCTGACATTCTTTCTACGCACGAGTTCATTCACGAGGCCGTAAAAAATAATCCTCATCTGAAAAAGGTTTCGCCAAAAGGTGCGAACTTTGCAGCCCAAAAAAATTAGTGCTGCTATATGCCTAAAGAGGATTTGATCCGTCAGGATGGAGTGGTAACAGAAGCGTTAGCAAATGCTTCTTTTCGTGTTCGCTTGGAAAACGACCACATCATCCTGGCCACCATTTCGGGCAAGATGCGCATGCACTACATCCGCATCCTGCCGGGCGACAAGGTATCCGTTGAGATGTCACCCTATGACCTGAGTCGAGGCCGAATTGTATACCGATATAAGTAATCTGCTATCAAACTGTTACCGAATAACGAGCCGTTATGAAAGTCAAGGCATCCGTCAAAAAGCGTTCTGCCGATTGCAAGATTGTGCGTCGGAAAGGTCGTGTTTATGTTATCAACAAAAAAAACCCTAAGTTTAAGCAGCGCCAGGGCTAAGCTCAGGAAGGCAGCCGAACTATCAGGTTTTTTAGACTTTAAAACCATAACCAACGCAAAAGAATAAATTATTCAATGGCACGTATTGCTGGTGTGGATTTACCTCGGAATAAGAGAGGGCTTATTGGGCTGACCTATATCTATGGCATCGGCCGCTCGACGGCACAGGCCATCTTGGAGAAGGCGGGTATTGACGTCAATACTAAGGTGGAAAAGTGGACAGACGAGAACATCAAAGCTATCTCGCGCATCATTGCCGAAGAGTACAAAACAGAAGGCCAGTTGCGCGCAGAAGTGAACATGAACATCAAGCGGCTGATGGACATTGGCTGTTATCGCGGTTTGCGTCATCGCAAAGGACTGCCCGTACGTGGCCAGCGGACGCGGACCAATGCGCGCACGCGCAAGGGCAAACGCAAAACGGTTGCTAATAAGAAGAAAGCAACGAAGTAACCCATAGTAGGCAGCGCTTGCAAGCACTCCTGTGCAGTGGCCGCTGCTATTTCTACCTGTATCTGCTACTACCACATTTCATCCGATGGCAAAAGGAGCAACCAAAAAAGTAGTCAAGCGCAAAGTGAAAGTCACGCCAGAAGGCATGGCTTACATTCAGTCGAGCTTCAACAATGTTATTGTTACCATTACTAACAAGCACGGCGACGTTGTCTCTTGGTCGTCGGCGGGCAAATCGGGCTTCCGCGGCTCGAAGAAAAACACCCCTTATGCTGCCCAAGTGTCGGCTACCGATGCCGCCAAAGCCGCTTTTGATGCCGGTGTTCGTACCGTAGAGGTCTTTGTTAAAGGCCCTGGCTCTGGCCGCGAGGCTGCCATTCGGGCGATGGACCAAGCAGGTTTGAAAGTAACGGTCATTAAAGACGTTACTCCGCTTCCGCACAATGGATGCCGCCCACCCAAACGCCGTCGTGTGTAAAATTTTCTTGTTTCATTTTCCTATTCACTGCCGTTAAGACAACTTAGCAATGGCTCGTTATACCGGACCTGTTACTAAAAAAGCACGCGCCTTTGGCGACACGATATTTGGCTACGACAAATACTTCGAGCGCCGCAAATACCCGCCTGGCCAGCATGGCCTGAGCAAGAAGCGCAAAGCTCGCTCTGACTACGCCAACCAGTTGGCAGAAAAGCAGAAGGCGAAATATACTTATGGCATCTTGGAGCGCCAGTTCCGCCGCATCTTCCACAACGCTACCCGGCGCCACGGAGTAACCGGCGAAGTGTTGCTGCAATTGTTGGAAGCACGTTTGGACAACACCGTCTTCCGCCTGGGTATCGCTCCTACGCGGCGAGGTGCGCGCCAGCTGGTTAGCCACCGTCACATCACCGTTAACGGGCGGGTGGTCAATATACCTTCTTACACGCTGAAGCCAGGGGATGTGGTGGCTGTGCGCTCCCGCTCCAAAGGGATGGAGGTCATCACCACACATGCTGGCGCTAAGACTAATGACCCACGACGCTACCCATGGCTAGAGTGGAACCCCGATAAGATGGAGGGTGTCTTCTTGACCTTCCCTCAACGCGATCAAATTCCGGAGAAAATCAACGAACAGCTGATTGTTGAACTGTACTCCAAGTAAAACCTTTAGGTTTTGTGGCCAACAGCAGTTGTTACCCCCTGAAATGCTCTACCTTTCACTCTTTTAGCCTCTTATCTTTACGTACATATGAGCATTCTCTCGTTTCAAAAACCCGACAAAATCCTTCTTCAGAAAGCTAACGACTTCGAGGGCACTTTCGAATTCAAGCCATTGGAACCAGGCTTCGGCCAAACCATAGGCAATTCGCTGCGGCGCGTGCTGCTGTCGTCACTCGAGGGGTACGCTATCAGTGCTGTGCGCATCGGTGATGTCGTCCACGAATTTTCTACCATCAAAGGCGTGGTGGAAGACGTCGTAGATATCGTTCTCAACCTCAAGCAAGTGCGCTTGAAACCCATCGCCACGGATGACAAACTGCAATCCGAAAAGATTTACTTGACGCTCAGCGGACGCGAAGAGTTTCGAGCTGGAGATATCGAGGAGTTCAACAACGTTTTCAAAGTGATGAACCCCGACCAGCTTATCTGCCGAATGGAGCCCTTTGTAACGCTGGAAATGGAACTTACTATCACCAAAGGGCGTGGCTACCAAATGGCCGAAGATGTATCCCCCAAAGATGCGGTCATTGGTGTTATCCCGATTGACGCCATTTATACGCCTATCAAGAACGTCGCCTATCGCGTGGAAAATACCCGCGTAGGGCAGCGCACGGACTACGAAAAATTGACCATTGACATCAAAACGGACGGCACCATCCACCCTGAAGTGGCCCTCCGCGAAGCGACCCGCATTCTCATCCAGCACCTGATGATTATCACCGACGATAACATCACTTTCGACACTCCGACGCAAGACAAAAGCCCGGATGTGGACGAGCACGTGCTGCAAATGCGCCGGTTGCTTAAAACTTCGCTGGAAGACCTCGACCTCAGTGTACGCGCTTACAACTGCCTGAAAGCGGCTAAGATTAACACGCTGGCTGACCTGGTGCGCTACGATACACAAGAATTGCTCAAGTTTAGAAACTTCGGCAAGAAGTCACTGGTGGAAATCGAAGAACTGTTGCAGGAAAAAGGCCTCACCTTCGGTATGGACCTTTCCAAATATCGCCTGGAAGAAGCCAACGACTAATCGCTAACCATTCACTAACAAAGTGTAGTAACCGTAGAGCAGAAGCCATTCTTGCCCCGGTGCTGCCGCGCAAAATTGGGTAAAACTTTACCATGCGTCACGGAGACAAAATAAACAACCTCGGCCGTACGGTCGAACATCGCCGAGCGCTTTTGGCCAACCTGGCTATTGCACTCATCGAACACAAGCGTATCGTAACCACTTTGGCCAAGGCCAAAGCCCTGCGCCGGTATATCGAGCCACTGGTTACGCGCGCCAAAGACCCGTCCACGCACAACCACCGCGTGGTTTTTAGCTATCTGCAGAATAAGCAAGCAGTAAAGAAACTCTTCACAGAAATTGGCCCAGAAGTGGCTGAGCGCCCCGGTGGGTATGTGCGCGTCATTCGTTTAGGCTTCCGCCGAGGCGACGGCGCCGAAACCGCTCTGATCGAGTTTGTAGACTTCAACAAGGACTACAACCCCAACCCGAACAGAGAGGAGAAAAAGGCCAAGAGAACCCGCCGCGGCGGACGTAAAAGCCGGACAACAGCCGCTGCCGCTACAACCTCAGCCGCCAGCGAACAGGCCACGCCCGAGGCGATGGTGGAAGAGATCGCGGAGAACGACGCCGAACAGAAAGACTAATAGGGTGGCCTTGTTGGGCAGCGCCCTCGGAGTATTTTCGGGCTATCCTTCTAAAGGATAACCCGAAAATTTTGTTATCCCGCTGCAGGGTCTCCGCGCACCGAAGGGAAAAGCCATTTGGCGCGAGCCGCAGGTTGTCACTAATTTTGCCCGTCCACTGGAGGAGTGGCAGAGTGGTTGAATGCACTGGTCTTGAAAACCGGCGTACTCGAAAGGGTACCGGGGGTTCGAATCCCTCCTCCTCCGCCATCTAAGCAAAGCGGCTTTTGGCTTGTTTACACATGCCAAAAGCCTTTTTTAGTTCGGCTCATGAGGACCTACGCAGCTCCCTATTCCCTTGCCTGCAGAGGGCGGCTCCTCGACCTCTCGCGTCCGGTGGTGATGGGTATCTTGAACACAACACCGGACTCGTTCTATGCAGGAAGCCGTGTCCGCTCCGTAACGACCGCTTTGAAACAAGCCGAGCAGATGCTGGATGAAGGGGCCGCCGTGCTCGACATCGGCGGGGCCTCCTCTCGGCCGGGTGCAGAGGAGGTGCCTGTGGAGGAGGAGCTCCGAAGAATAATGCCGGTTATTGAAGAAATACTGCGCCATTTCCCAGAGGCCATCTTATCTGTAGACACATGGCGGGCAGCGGTGGCGCGCGAGGCGCTCGATGCAGGGGCTGCCATTGTTAATGATATCTCCGCTGGACGCTGGGACGAGGCGCTGCTCCCCGTGGTGACCCGGTATCGTTGTCCTTACATCCTCATGCATGCTCAGGGCACACCCAAAACCATGCAACTGGCACCAGCGTATACTGACGTGGTTCAGGAAGTGCTGGACTTTTTCATCAGTAAAATAGGCCAGTTGCGTGCGCTTGGCATTGCTGACATTGTCGTAGACCCAGGCTTTGGCTTTGGTAAAACCCTCGCTCACAACTACACCCTGCTGCGCCACCTGTCGGCGATGGAGGCCGTTCTGCAGGTTCCGGTGCTGGTAGGCGTGTCGCGTAAGTCTATGGTTTGTCGTTTGTTGGGTATCAAGCCGGAAGAGGCACTCAACGGGACTACTGCCCTGCACGTGCTGGCCTTACAGCAGGGAGCGCGTCTCCTGCGAGCACACGACGTGCGCGAGGCTGTGGAAGCCATTCGGATTGTAGAGGCGTACGGTGCGCCTGAGGACATACAAGCGCCCTGAGCAACCTTGCCCGGGGCGGCTCCTTTCTTGGCTAGGTAGCTTTTGTGGCTACCTTTGCGAGTATTGCCTCTGCCTTTATTCATCTATTAGCGAAAACCCTGCTCTGCACATGCGCCGACACCCTGCAGCCTTGCCCTTCCTGTTTTTTACTGAGATGTGGGAACGCTTCGGCTATTACCTCATGATCGGCATTTTCTTTCTCTACATGACCGACACTCAGACAGGCGGCTTGGGCTTTGATCGAGAGGTAGCTTCCGATATCTATGGGACGTTCATTGCCCTGGTCTATGTTACGCCCTTCATTGGTGGTTTGCTTGCTGACCGCATACTGGGCTATCGGCGCAGCATCATCTTGGGCGGTTCTCTCATGGGCATAGGCTATCTCCTGCTGGCGATTCCCAACAGCATGACGGCGTTCTACACGTCGCTCCTCGTTATGATTTTGGGCAATGGCTTTTTCAAACCCAACATTTCCACCCTGCTGGGCAATCTCTACAACGAGCCTCAGTACCGCGCCCTGAAAGACGACGGCTACAACATTTTCTATATGGGCATCAACATCGGCGCGTTGGTGTGCAATTTCGTCGCGGCCTACCTGCGCAATACCTACGGCTGGGGCTACGCCTTTGCTGCAGCAGGAGTGGGCATGTTCATCGGTGTAGTTACCTTTATCAGCGGCCTGCGCACTATGGGCCATGCTGACGTGCGGCGCGAGCCCAACCCTGCGGAGGCGAGCGTCCTAACCTTGCTTTCTTCTGTGCTTTTGCCAGCGTTGCTCACGGGCTTTTTGGCCTGGAATATCCCGGGCAATGTACTTGGCTCCGACTCGACCGATGCCTTCATTTTTGGCTCATTGCCGGTAGTCGCTTTTTTCCTTTGGATATTTAAAAAAGCGGCTCCAGAGGAAAAGCCGCGTATTAAAGCGCTCTTGGCCATTTACGCCGTGGTCATCGTTTTCTGGGCGGTGTTTAAGCAAAACGGCACAGCGCTCACAACCTGGGCAGAGTTTTACACCGACCGCTCCATTCCCACCTGGATGGAAAAGCCCGCGCGCGCTTTGGGGATGGTGCAAGAGGTGAAATACGAGCGCAGCGAATATGCTGTGTATGACTCTCAATTTCGCACAAAAAAAGACCCTCAAACAAAGCAGATAATCAAAGCAGAAGGCATACATCCCTACTTCCTCAATGTGGCGGAACCAGAGCGACCACCGCTGGGTAGCTCGATATCGCTGGTGTCCACCGAGATTTTCCAGTCCGTCAATCCCTTTTTTGTGATCATACTGACGCCGTTGGTGGTTTGGTTTTTTGGCTGGCTGCGGCGAAGGCGTCGCGAGCCAACGACACCAGCAAAAATCGGCTGGGGGCTGATCATTTCGGCGCTCTCTACGTTGGTGACCGTGGCGGCGGTATACAGTTGCCATAACGGCGCATACAAAGCGTCGTCTTGGTGGCTTATTGGCACTTACGCTGTCATTACGGTAGGCGAGCTGTGCCTGAGTCCGATGGGGTTGTCTATGGTATCGAAAATGGCACCGGCGCGCATTGCCGGGCTAATGATGGGTGGATGGCAGCTGGCTACATCCATGGGCAATAAATTGAGTGGCGTTTTGGCCACTATGTGGGACCGCTATGACCACAAAGCAGCCTTCTTTTGGGTTAACTTTGCCTTGCTCTCTTTAGCGGCGCTTGTGCTTTTTGCCATGCTGCGGTGGCTCAATCGCCTGTTTCGGGAACAAGGGCTGTCTTAGAGCAGCAGGCACGGGGCGTGCTCAGGGGGCTTACCATTTGTCTTTTTAAAAATTGCGCGATTATGGCAACGAAACAGCGACTTTTCAAGCAACGTCAGAACACCAAAGGGCAGGACGAAATGCGGAAATTCCTGCTGATAGTTGTGGGCGCTGCCCTCGCTCTGATGGTGCTGATGTACTTCATCTTCCGTTGACACGTCTATCAGCGCAGGCGGCCTATGAGCGCAGCGCAGAGATGGCGCTGGCGTGGCTTTTTCGTAGCAACAGTGCCTGCGGCGGCAAGGGTTCGGCGCACAGCTACTCCGTTGTTTGGGGATGGTCAAAGCCGTATCCAGAAACGACAGGTTACCTGATACCGTCTCTGCTGGCGTGGGCGCGGTTGCGCAGAGATGAGGCATTGTTCTTGTTAGCACGTCGGTTCGGCCGGTGGCTGGTAGAACTGCAGCAACCTGAGGGCTTCTGGACAGGGGGTATGGTGGGCGGAAACCGCCCAAGTGTATTTAATACGGCCATGATAGCCGATGGGCTCTCCGCCTTAGCAGCGCATTTGACCGATGAGGCTACCGCTGGCGCGTCGGCGCATAGAGGGCTGGCCTGGCTGCTCTCGCGCTTAGAACCCGACGGTGCATGGCGACACGGTTTGTATGTATCTGACTTTGTGCCCGTTTACCACGCCTATGCCGTTTCGGCGGCTTTGCGCACGGCGGAGCGCTTGCAACAACCCGAAGGACGAGAGCCACTACAGCGGGCACTTCATTACTACGCGGGCTTCTTTCGGCCCGATGGCACGTTAGCCAACGCTGGACTGAAACCAGGCCCTTGGGCTTTTACTCACACCATCGCCTATGCTTTACACGGGCTGTGGGACGCTGCCCAATACTTTCAAGAAAAGACCATCCAGCAACAAGTGCTTACTTCCTGCCGCTCGCTTCAAGGAATCATAGCGCAACAAGGCCGCATAGCTGGACGCTATCGCGAAGGGTGGACGGGCGACTATTCCTTTACCAGTCCTGTGGGCAATGCCCAGCTGAGCTGCCTCTTTCGCGCCATAGGCAACGATGTATCAGATCCTGCCTTTGACCAATGGGCAGACTGGACGCTCGACCGCGCGATAGAGCACCAGTGCCAGGGTTCCCACCCAGGCACGCGAGGCGCTTTGCCTGGCTCAGTGCCTGGGTGGGGACCGTACCTGCGCGGGCGATACCCGAACTGGGGCGTCAAGTTCCTGTTAGATGCGCTTTACGCCGCACGAGCAGCAGTGTAGTAGGGTAGGAGAGGGTCAATGCATGCGGTCGCCCCGAACGGGCAGGTTTTTCATTACCTCAGCCTCGTAGTTGAGGTATTCCTGCCATCGCTGCCAGGTTTTCTCCTGGCCAAAGTAACGCTCGGCCAGGTCGAGAAAAAGCCGATAGTGTCCAGCCTCCGCCACCATAAATTTGTAATACCAGTCGCGCAACGCCTCTTCAGCGCAATGCAACGATAACAAACGAAAACGCTCGCAGCTGCGCGCCTCAATGAGGGCACAGGTCAGTAGCCGCTCCAACAGCGCCTCGTCGCGGGTTCCTCCCTTCTTTTGGAACTGCAGGAGAGCATTCACGTATTCATCTTTGCGCTGACGGCCTAAAGGCAAAGAGCGCTTCTTTAACTCCGCCAATACCATGCGGAAGTGCCCCCATTCTTCGGTAACTATCGGCGCCAGTGCTTCAACCAGTTCGGTGCGCTCCGGAAAGGCCTGGATAAGGGAAATACACGAGGTAGCCGCCTTTTGCTCGCAATAGGCGTGGTCGGTCAGGATTTCGCCTAGATCCATTTCAGCCAGATTGACCCAACGCGGGTCAGTGGGCAGTTTTAAGCCTAATTTGGTGTTCATAAATGGTTGATTATTTGGCAAAGCCTCAGCCGTGTTGCCTTATCTTAGGCAGAAGACTTGGGGCAAAGTTCAGCCAAAAAGCCATCTTTGCGTAGCCCACCGGTAGACAAAACGCGCGCTTCCAGTACCCACATGAATCACGTTGCCCATTGCCTACTATCTTTCCCCAACGAAGGGTTGCTCATCGGCAATTTTATTGGCGACTACGTGAAGGGCAGCACTTGGAAGAACTTCCCCCGGCCCGTGCAGTTGGGCATTCAGTTGCACCGCTTTATTGACGCTCACACAGAGCATGCTCCAGCGATGAAGAGTAGCATACAACGCTTACGGCCTTTTGCTGGGCGTTTTTCCGCTCCAGTGGCCGATATTGTGTACGACCACCTGCTCTGCAGCTTATGGGAGCAGGTACTCGATAAGGTGGAATTTGAGCATTTTGCCCAATGGGCCTATGCCGGTTTACATGCTCAGCAGGTCTGGATGCCCGAGCGTCTACAGCAGCGCTGGCCCGACATGATGGCTGGGCAGTTTTTGCATCTGTACCAAAGTATGGAAGGTCTCGCCTGGACGCTGGAGCGCTTTGCACAGCGCCTTTCATTGCCTTTTCACTGGTCGGAGTTATTGGAATTTCTGGCCGAAAATCGCGCCGTCTTAGAGGAGGAGTTTCACCAGTTTTTTCCCGACCTCTCGCGCCAGGTCGCCCAATGGCGTCAAGAGCACGACGTGGCCTAACGGCATGGCGGCTGGCCATGCTCGCTGACCGGCGCGGCGTCTTTGCGGCGCCTGAGAGTCTGTCCTCAGTTCGCCTCCAGGTAGGGAATGACTCTCTCCAGCCAGGCCAGGTCAGAGAAGACGTGAATGCGGCGAATGTCGTCGGGCCTTTTGTAAGCGCCGTGCTGCTCGCGATAGGCTACGATGAGCCGTGCCTGCTGGTAGTTGATGTATGGATGGGCGGAGAGGTCGCGCTCCGTGGCTACGTTGAGGTTGACTTTTCGATAGATGGGCGTTTCCAAGCGGAGCCAGGGTTTTATCTGTTGGAAAGTGCTGTCAGGCAGGTTGAAAGTCTCCGCCACCTGGTCAACCGACAAAAAACCGCCCAGCCGCTCGCGGTACTGGAGGATATTCCTCGCTCGAGCACTTCCAATGCCGGGCAGGCTCATCCACTGCTCTGCATTGGCGGTGTTGATGTCTATCGGTCCAGGCTGATAAGCGCCCTTGGAGGCGGTGCCGCCGCTATACACGGCAGGGCGGATGGATTCTGTGACGACGATGTAAGGCTCCAGCCGCGCGTAGCTCTCTTCGGAGAGGCCGTATAGCTTTTGAAAATCGCTCTTTTGGCGGAATACTCCGCCTTTTTCTCGATATTTCAGCAGGCGCTCTACCAAAGCAGGATGCAACCCCAGCCGCAGGAGGTCTTCCTTAGGGGCCGTGTTGGGGTCAAAGGAAAATAGCTCCGCGGGCGGTTGGCGTTTCTGGTCCGTATTTCGCCGGCCAGTAATGGATTCGCCCCGGCCGATGCGCACATAGGGCTGCAGCCGCTCGAAAACTTCTCTGGGCAGGGTGTAAATTTTGCCCAAGTCGTCCGCAGTGCGAAAGCGCCCGCCGCGCTCTCGGTAGCGCTGTATGGTTTGCGCCACACGCGGAGGTACACCCAGGTGTACCAGCGTCTCTACAGACGCGGTGTTAGGGTCGAAGTGGAACAACTCAGCAGTGGGCACTTCAGCTGCTGCGGCTATAGCGTCGGACACTTGCCAGCGTTGGATATGCTGCTCTATAGCAGAAAAGTCAGTCTGAGGCTGCCGATAGAAATAGCGCATCACGTAAGGCGCTGTAAGCACTATGCCGATAAGGACTATCACGACCTGCAGACCTCGCCGTTCTGTCCTTGCAAAGTATAGATATTTCACCAGTGGTTTGAGCATAGCAGGAGGGATATGGTGTGAACGATAGGCGTTTAACGAGAGAAAAGGCCGTCGAAAAGGCAGGTCCTTCAGTGCTTGGCGGAGAGTACCCAGGCACCTTGCTGGCGGATGTCGTACACAGGTAGGCGCTGGGCTTCGCACTCGACCTGCCACTGACGGCTGCGTCGAGAACCGTTGGAGGCGTCTATGACGACGATTTTAGGCGCGAAATGCTGCAAGCATTCGGCCATTGTTACGCGCGGGTTGTTGTGCAGCACGAGCGCATCCACGGGCAGGGGCACTGAGGTGCGGTTGCCCAGGTGGCCCGAGTGCTCGACGACGGCAATGGTCTTATCATAAAACTGCACAAAAGGCGGCTGCACAAATAGGTTTGAGCTTCGAAAAGGCTGCTCGGAATGCGCTTGAACGTACGTTGTCGGTTTCAGAAAGCCGGCTGCCATGCGGTTTGCCTCTGCAGCGAAGCGCTCGCGGCGCTCCGGAATGTCGTCTGACCAGGTGTACAGCGTCGGTCCGTCGAAGAAGTCGAATAAAAGGTGGCGCCCCACAGCGTAGAGCACCGCCTGGCGTTGGTGTAGCAGGGGCGTTTGACGCATTAGATTTTCTACGGCAACGACAAGCAAGGCCAGCGAGGCAACGAGTAGCCAGCGCCGTTGCTTGTAGAGTAGCCCTGCTGCTCCATAGGCAATGCTTATGTAGAGGAAAACAATTGCCCAGCTGCTTATCCAGATACCTTGTACTACACTACCCGGCAGATGCTGGATAGCCCGCATGGCTTGGTTCATCGCCCACAGCCCGTAGTAAAGCCCCCAGCCCACTACTTCTGCGGCAGGTGGTATAAAGGCATGCAAAAGCAACAACAGGGCTGCGCCCCACATGTAAAGAGCACCGCCAAGTACCACCACCCAGCCGGCTAACCAAAAGTATACAGGGAACTGGTGGAAATAGTATAGCGACAAGGGCAGCGTGCCCAACTGGGCCGACACGCCAACCAGCAAAACGTCCCACGGACCTTGTAGCCAGCTCGGCAGCACCGGCGAGTAGCGCAATAACACCCTCCTTAGCCCGACAATGCCAGCTACGGCAGCAAAAGATAGCTGGAAACCCAGGTCGAATAAGTAGTACGGGTTAGCCACCAGCAAGATGAGTGCCGTGGCGCCCAGCACGTTCCAGATGGGTGCCTGTTGTTGGGTGGCCTGTCCTATCTGGAAAATAGTGAACATTAAGGCCGCCCGCATGACAGAGGGCGAACCACCTGTAATAAGGGCAAATGTCCAAATGCCAAGTAGCACCAGCACAACATCGCCCCACCGCTTCCATATGCCGCGCCAGGGCAGACGCCTCACCAGAAAATAAAGCCCGAGATACACCAACCCTACGTGAGTGCCCGACACGGCTAGCGCGTGCATAGAGCCCGTCTGGACGTAGGTCGTGCGTAACTCCTCAGAAAGGTCTTCTTTGTAGCCCAGCAGTAGGGCTGAAGCTACGGCGTATTCATCCTGTGTAGGGAAATAATCGCGCAGCACTGTCAGCAGACGATCGCGCCAGGCGTAGGCGTAGCGCCACAGCAGATGGCCACCGCCGCGCTCGATAAGACCAAACGCACCATCGCGCACGAATGCCTGGTAGTGCAGGTTGCGAAAGTGCAGGTAGCGCTGATAATTAAACGCATGCGGGTTCTTAGGCGACTCAACGGGCGATGCTTGCGCTTCCACCCATATGCGGTCGCCATAGCGCAGAGAGTCCGCCGAAGGCGCCGGGTCGAGGAAGAGGAGGAGATACCCCTCGCAAGATTGCCAGGCGCCAGGCTGCGCCGCAGCGGCTTGAACGCGTAAAGGCACCTTCACTTTGCCCCCTTTGTCGGGCGCATCGGCCACTACACCGACGAACACCACCGCCGAGGGGCAAACTTTGGCGAAATGGCGCGGCAAGGAGCGTTCGTCGTAGGCTCCACTATACCAATAGCCCAGCGCAGCCATCCATACGCTCAGGACGACACCATACACCCAACGAAAGCGGAACGAGTGCCTTCGCACCCCCCACCACATCCACACCGGCGCTGAGACTAACAACACTACCCACAGCTCCGCCCACGGTCTTTCGATCGCTACACCTGCGGCAATACCAGCCATGAATGGAACCAGCAGCCGCACTAAGGGTATCTCGTGGGGGGACATGCCACCGGTTTTTGGTATAGCCAAAATTAGGTGAAAACGGGTCAAAAAAACAAGGCCAACCGTTTCTTTTTTTGTAAAAACTAAGCATCAAGCTCTTCCGCTTATGCCAGGAGCACAGCAATCGACACAACGATTTTGCTCTCTTTATGCGCTATGTGGTACACTCAGGCAAAAGGCATCCCTTCTCGCTCCTTTACAAAAGCCAGAGCCGCCTCACCCTTGCGGGCGAAGCGGCTCTTGGTCAAGGAAGCGCGTTTTTTATTATTTCACCCCATTACTCAACCAATACCAATCGCTTAGCTACAACACGTCCACTTCCGCGCACGCTGACCGTGTAGAGCCCAGGTACCGCCCCTGCTTCGCGGAGATGCACAGGCAGCATTAGGTCAGGTACAGCGTCTATCGCGCGCTCCCAAATGAGCTGCCCTATTTCATTGTAAATAGACACTGTGATGCGCTCTCCAGCGAAGCTACTCAGCCCAATGAGCACACGGTCCGTAGTTGGGTTGGGCTGCAGCGTCAGGACGCGGTCGTCGTCCCACGGGGCGGACGCTTGCGGCTGCGCTCGCTCCTCCGTTTCAGGTGCGAAAGGCGATGCTATCACTGTAATTACCTGTGTCGCCGTGGCGGAATTGCCACATAGGTCATCGGCACGCCACGTGCGAACGATGGTGTAGTCTTCCGAGCATCCACTGCCCGAAGGCACCTCACCTAGGAAGGTAATGTGCACGTAGCCTCCGCAAGCATCGGTAGCACTCGGGTGTACCAGCGGTGGCAGTGGGTCAGTGCAGTTGATCGTAACCGGTCCGGGTATGAAAGTAAACACTGGCGGCGTATTATCCACTACCTGGATAATTTGAGTGCTAACGGTACTGTTGCCGCAAGCGTCGGTGGCCCGCCACACGCGCCGCAACTGGTAGTTGTTTGGACAGGAACCCGCTGTAGTCGTCTGTCCCAGGTAGGTCACTGTAGCTGGGCCGCAGGCGTCGGTAGCCGTAGGTGTGGCTACTGGAGGTGCCGGATCGGAACAGTTGATAGTCACGTTGCTCGGGAACGAAGTGAAGAATGGTTTGTTCGTGTCAATCACTGTAATGACCTGCGAAGTGGAACGCGTGTTGCCACAGTTATCTGCGGCTACCCACCGGCGTGTCAGGGTGTACTGATTCGCGCAGGAACCCGCTGTAGCCGTCTGGCCAATGTACGTGATAGCCACGCTGGCATCGCAGTTGTCCGTAGCTGTAGGTGTACCTGGGGCCGGGATGGCGTTGCACTGCACTGTAACATTCGCAGGCACGCTCGTAAAATTCGGCCTTTGTGTATCTCTCACCGTAATGGTCTGCGTTGCTGTGGTGCTGTTTCCACTGCCATCCACTGCTGTCCATGTGCGAGTGATAGTGTAAGAATCCATGCAGCTACCAGGTGTAATGGTCTGGCCATTGTAGGTAACCGTTACTGGACCGCAAGCGTCTGTAGCTACGGGTGTGCCTACGCTCGGGATGCTGTTGCACTGCACAGTGACGTTAGCCGGCACACTGATGAAAACGGGTGGAGTAGCATCCACTTTGTTGACGGTGAAGGTACACGTCGCTGTATTACCACTTCCGTCGTCTACGGTCAGGGTTATCGTCACAGTACCCGTGCCACTGACGGTGGTTCCCGGCGTAGGCGACTGGGTGATGGTAGGCGAGGCAGCACAGTTGTCTGTGGCCGTTGCCAGCGTGGTGTAGTCGGGCAGTGAAGCCGTGCACAAGGGTCCCAGCGTGAGGGTTTGCGTACCTGGGCAAGTGATGCTGGGCGGAGTGGAGTCCACTTTATTGACGGTGAAGGTACACGTTGCTGTATTACCATTTCCATCGTCTGCGGTCAGGGTTACCGTCACAGTACCCGTGCCACTGACGGTGGTTCCCGGCGTAGGCGACTGGGTGATGGTAGGCGAGGCAGCACAGTTATCTGTGGCCGTTGCCAGCGTGGTGTAGTCGGGCAGTGAAGCCGTGCACAAGGGTCCCAGCGTGAGGGTTTGCGTACCTGGGCAAGTGATGCTGGGCGGAGTGGAGTCCACTTTGTTAACGGTGAAGGTGCACGTTGCCGTATTGCCGCACTCATCCTCTGCTGTCAGCGTGATCGTCATTGTGCCTACGCCACTGATAACCGTGCCCTCCGCCGGCGATTGCGTAATCGCAGGCAAAGCATCGCAATTGTCTGTTGCTGTTGCCAAACTGGTGTAGTCAGGTAACTCAGCCGTGCAAAGGGCACCCAGCATTACTGTTTGCGTGGGCGGACAGACCGTGAAGGAAGGATCACTTATGTCAACTACGGTTATCGTTCGACTGTGAGTAATAGTACGCCCGCAGTCATCTTCAAACGTCCACGTTTCCGTGTAGATACCTTCACAAGGGCTGTACGTGCCGTCAATCGAGCTCTCCACACTACCACTGATTTCACAGGTCCCCGTCTCTCCATTCGTATAGGAAAGGAGAGTACTGCTCGGCGGTGCCAGGTCGCAGCTTAAAGTAATGTCATCCGGCAGCGAAGTGAAGGCAGCCACTGGTGCGGGTTCCACGACGATGGTGCGGCTGGCAGTGATGGTTCGCCCACAGTCGTCAGTAACGGTCCAAGTTTCGGTGTAAGATCCACCGCAGGCATCATGGGCCCCCGTAATGGTGCTGGTTGCGGTGCCGCTGATTTCGCAGCTACCGGTTTCATCGTTGGAGTAAGGGATGGTGGATGCCGCGGGCGGCGCGTCTATGCAACCAATAGTAATGTCTCCAAGATAATCAAAATGGAATTCTGGAGCTGGCGCAGGCTCTACGGTGATGGTGCGGTTAGTGGAAATAGTCCGCCCACAGTCGTCGGTAACAGTCCAGGTTTCAATGTAGGAACCACCACAGGCATCATGGGACCCCGTGATGATGCTTTCTACTGTGCCATACAGAGCGCAGCCACCTGTGGTGAACAAGAACATGTCGCCTACCGTTACCCCCGAACCGTAACCGTCGTCTACGGTTGCAGCTACAAAACAGAACTCATCTCCTGCACTCACCAGGATGCCTGCAGTACCGCTTTGTGTAAGTGGTCCTGTTGGATCCGTCAAGGATACAAAGACACCATTGATGGAGTACCCGAAGGGATCCCAGATGGGACCGTCAATGGTAGTATAGTTCCAATTGAAACTGATAAGACCATTAGCAGGCACTGTGATGCAAAGCTCAGTTTCGATAGGATCTCCTGAGCCACCATCGCTACCTTCTATAGTCAGCGAAGTAGAATCAGTGAACGAATAGCTACCGGTTCCGCCGTTTGCGTCAAACGTCCAATTCGATGGGGCAAAGTCTCCTGTAAAGTCTTCTATCCCTATGCCATTAGTGTAAGCAAGCTCGGTAGGTACGGGCGGCGCTGCACTGCAACTGATGGTTATATCATCTGGAGAAGAAATAAAGGCAGGTTCGGGCGCCGGGCTGACGGTGATGGTACGGCTGACGCTCGTAGTGCCTCGTCCACAGGGATCAGTGAAGGACCAGGTTTCGGTGATGGTACCTCCGCAAGCGCCGGGATGGGGGCTTTGGGTGGAGGTGACCGTTCCTTCTATTTCACAATCGCCGCTGAGGCCAT
>Ga0073932_1001762_pt1 | contig 38249 bp, 25 predicted proteins | sample DewCreD2012metaG_FD_76967 | JGI IMG/M metagenome (GOLD analysis project Ga0073932, IMG submission 76967) | Hot spring sediment bacterial and archeal communities from British Columbia, Canada, to study Microbial Dark Matter (Phase II) - Dewar... ...
ATCCCCCCCACGCCGCGGTTCAGGGCGTGAAAGACCATTCCACCAGGGGCGTAACGTCGTGTCCGGGGCATGGTGGCTATCTTACCCAGAGCTTCCAGATGTTCCAATATATGCTCCTGACCCCTTTATCTTGCCTTTATCTTGATCCAGGGTGCGTTTCGCAGGGTTGGTTCCTTTTCGGAGAGCCGGAAGATGCGTCGGGCGTTGCTGTGCATGATCGGATCCACGAGGTCCATGGCATCGTCCATCCTGAGCCATCCCTCCTCGACTAGTTCGCACAGGGCCAGCGCGATGCCGTGGCGCGCGATCGCGGCATGGCCCACGACCTGCTCCACGTAAAAGTAGTCGCCGCCAAAGGTGAGGATTTTGTTGGCGGGGGCGGTGACCAGGTACTTTTTCAAGAAGTCCTTGGCGGCCACGGGATTGATGATCCAGCCCCAGCACATGTCCACGTAGGCGTTCGCATAGTGTTTGGCCAGGGCGATCCATTCCTCGCAATAGGGATAGCCAAGGTGCATGAAGATGAAACGGGTGTCGGGGGCCGCTCGGCAGAGGTCGCACGCGGATCCGGCGTTGCGGATCAATCGCGACAGGGGCATCCCGTTCTGGCCCGCGTAGTAGCCCGTGTGCAGTTTCACCGGCAAGTTCCACTCCGTGGCCTTTTGCACGGCGTACCAGAACAAGTGGTCCTCGAGCGACTTCTGATCGTCGGCGCTGACCGGCTGGCCCTTGGCCTTCTTAACGAAGATCTCGCTCACCTTCTCGGCGGGAACTTTCTGGTAGTCGATGTCTCGGCGATAGGCGTCTTGGGACTTGACCGCCACAGCGTATCGTCCGTACTTGGCGAACCACCAGTCGATCACCTTGTGCCAGTCGGCCAGGTGGGCGACGGCGATGCCCGTCGGCGGGCCAAACATCGAGAGATTGGGGCCGGCGAACATGCCCACGATGCTGATGTCCTGCATCAACAGGGTCGGCATCCTCGATTCCAGGAAGGGCGACTTGAGCCAATTGACCTGGCAAGATTCGATCTTCGCCTGGTCGCATAGGATCCTTTGATAGAATCCCGGCCGACGCCAGCGCTCATAGCCTTGCTGGGCCTTTTCCACGCTCTCGGCCGACAGGTCCGCGACGCCGTAAAGTTCCCGCAAGGAAATCCTCGCCGCTTGTCCGTAGCCGGTGTTCTTGACTGCGGGCCAGTACGGCTCGAGGAGCTTCCATTTCTCACGAGGCGAGGGGCCGGTGGAGTAGAACTTGCCGTGGGCGTCCGGGGGCATTCCCGCCGTCAGCAAGTCCGAGCCGAGATAGCCGGACAGGAGCACACTCCAATCGTCGGCTCCCTTTGCCCCGCCGCCGGGCAGCCGTTCGTGCTCATCGCAAAGGTGTTCGTGCGTGTCGATCAACGGCGTGCTCCAGACCTTGGCAAAAACTCGCTGCCGGAGGTCGGTGGCCTGCTTGGGCGGCTCCGCGGCGGAGAGGGGAGCGGAAGTCCCCGAGCAACTCCCCAGCAGAGCGGCGCTTCCAATAGTGCCCCCGAGCTTCAATGCCGAACGCCTGGACAGGATTGCTTCGTTGTTCATGAGTTGGCCCCTGGAATGGTCAAAACAAGCCACGCGGCCAGAGCTTCGGAAGCGGAGGCCCGTCGCCGCGGCTCGAGCGACCAACGGTCTGCCTCGGCTTTCGCCTCGCCTCCTTATTCTCTCCGGCGGCCGAGGCCTCCCTGGCGTCAGCGAGGCGAATGAGAAACCGATGCCGTCCGGGAGCATGGAAAGTCTCTCCACGGACAACGCCCGCTTGGCCGCGATTATTGCCGGCCGAACAAGAGGGGACAAGCAGGTCGGCCAGCCGCCCGCCGGCGCTTTGAACGCCCTCGGTTTCGGCAAGCTAGGCAGAGTTTGCTCGCCACGGGTGGGATTTCGCAAGGGGGACAGGTTCGTGCTCTCGAGAAAAAAGCCCCTGACGACGGTTTTCCTGTTCTACCGGAATTGCCCAAGTCGATACTGGAAACGTGCGCCAATGTACCTCGTGATGGATCTTAAGAGGATGGGAAGGTCATGGAAGTCCAGACCACGCGGTTCGGCCCGATTCACATTACCGCCGACGACTTGATTCGCTTCCCGGAGGGATTGCCCGGGTTTGCGGATTGTCGCGATTGGGTGCTGCTGGCCGACGGCAAGAATGCGGCATTGGCGTGGCTTCAAAGCGTCGAACGGCCCGACGTGGCCTTCGCGGTGGTCAGTCCTCGGCGCCACGTGGCCGGCTACCGGCTGCACGTGGCGCGGCAGGAGTTGGAGCCGCTGGAGTTCGACGACCTCCGATCCGCGCGGGTGCTGGCCATCGTGGGCAGAAACGCCCGTTCGATCACCTTGAATCTGAAAGCGCCGGTGGTCCTCAATTTGGACCGCAGGCTGGGGCGTCAGGTGATCGCCAACGGCGACTGGTCCGTTCAGCACGAGCTTCCGAGCAGCGTGGCCGCCCGAAAAAAAATCGCTTGAGCCCCCAAGGAGCCACCGATGCTGGTCCTATCCCGACAACGCGACGAGAGCATCATCATCGGCGACAACATCGTCGTCACGATCGTGGACATTCGCGGGGACAAGGTGCGTTTGGGGATTCAGGCCCCCACGGAGATTCCCGTGCATCGGCGGGAGGTGTTCGAGGCCATTCAGCGAGAGAACATGCAGGCCAGCCGCGTGCAGCCCAATGAACTGGGCGAATTGAAGGAAATCCCCCCCGCCCGCGGCCTTCCCAAGACCCGTTGACCCGACACCGCGGCCAAGTTTAGCGGTTGTTCGGTCTCTATCGACGGGCGGCTGTCTGAGCCGTGAGAAATCCAGCAAAGGGCCCTTGCCTTGCCTAAAGTGCGCAGTCTATTTGCTCGATAGGTTTTTCGAAGCGCGTCCCGAAAGGCTCGCCCTGGCTGCGGCTGCGCGGGTCCCCGTGGCTCGCCGGACAAGCCTCCGGACGCCGGGAACCATCGCACCGTACCTGGCCAGCGCCGCCTCAGGCGGCGCGGTCCCTAGAACACCATGCCGCTGAGCTCGCCCGGATTCGTCACTCCCCGCACTCCGGTCAGGCTTGGAACCAACTTTTAACTTGTAGAGGGTATCTAGCATGACCCGTATCAACACCAATGTCAGTTCGCTCAACGCCCAGAAGACGTTGGCGAGGTCGAACGCGCAGTTGCAGCAGGCATTGACCCGCTTGAGCACCGGTTTGCGGATTAACGCGGGCAAGGACGACCCCGCCGGGTTGATTGCCAGCGAAATGCTCCGCAGCGACATCGTCGGGGCGCAGAAGGCCATCACCAACAACCAGACCGCCAACCAAATGATCGCCACCGCCGACAGCGCGTTGGGACAGGTCAGCGCGCTGTTGAACGACATCCGCGGGCTGGTCGAAGAGGCGGCCAACCGCGGGGCCCTGAGCGACGCCCAGATCGCCGCCAATCAATTGCAGATCGACTCCTCGCTCCAAGCCATCGACCGGATCGCCCAGGTCACCCGTTTCCAGGGCCGTGCCCTGCTCGACGGGAACCTCGACTTCGTCACCACCAACGTCGACGAGACCAAGCTGACCAATCTCCGGGTCAATCAGGCGAATTTCGGAACCCAGACGCAGATCGACGTCGGCGTCAACGTGGCCAGCCAGGCCAGCCAGGCCGTGCTGGTGTACAACGGGTCGCAAATCAGCGGCGCGGCCACCGTGGAAATCGGCGGCGCCAACGGCTTCCAGACCTTCAATTTCGGCGCCGGCAGCACGATCCAACAGATCGCCAGCGCCATCAACCTGGTCTCCGACGCCACCGGCGTTCAGGCCGTGCTCAACAACCGCGTGGCCGAGACGGCCAGCCAGGGCGAGTCGAAGCTGGTCAATATCGGCGGGGCCGAGGGCCTGAAGATCACCGCCGACACGGCGGGGAAGAACGCCGGCGATTTCACCGTGCGGTACACCACTGGAAGCTCGACCACCGCGGCCTGGACCGCAGGCAGCCCCAATGTGATCGATGTCACCGTCGAGACCTCCCAATGGGCTGCCGCGGGCGCCGCCGCCGCCCCGGTGAACATCGGCGGCAACAACACGCTGACGCTGGCGGCGAAGATCGCCGGCAGCCAATTCAACGGAGTGGATCTGGAGATCGTCGATGGCGGAGCCAATACGGCCACCTACGACTACGCAACCAACAAGGTCACCGTCAACTTGACCGTCGCGGGCAGCACGGCCTCGGATGTGGCTACGCTCATCAACAACAAGTTGGGCAATCTTTTCACCGCCACGGCCGGCGGAGCCCAAGATAACGACATCGCGGAGGGCACCTACAACAACCTGAGCAACAACGCCGGGACGGACGGCGGAACCGTCCAGGCAACGCTCGCCGATGTCCGCGCCGCCATCAACGGCACGATTGGATCGCAGGTCACGGCCACGGATCTGGGATCCAACTCCGCCACGACGACCGTGGATGTGATCAAGTACTCCGGCGCGATTGGCGAATTGAACAACGCCGCCGGCGCCGGCCAGCCCAACAACCGGATTCAGTTGACCGGCACCGACAGCGCGGCCCACATGCCGGTGGTCTTCCGCTCCAACGGCGTCAACCAGAGCCTGAGCATCAGCTTCATCAACAACACGCGGACCAATGGCAAGTCGACGGCCTATCTCCAAGGGGCGGGCGGCGGAAGCGTGCTGAAGATCGAGGCCGTTGCCCAGGGAAGCCAGAACGACGGCTGGACCTTCAACATCGTCAACAGCGCTTCGGAAAAGAGCATCGTCTACGACAAGGCGACGAAGACCGTCACCTATACGAACGCTCTGGCCGGCAAGACGGCTAACGCGATCGCCAGCGAGCTGAACGCCGTGGTGGGGAGCCAATTCCAAGTCACGGTGATCTCGGGCGGAACCAACAACTTCACGACGGGCGCCTCGGCCGTAACCGCCGACGGCTCGGTCTACGACGGCGTGTACGTCAATCTGGCCACCGACGCCAACGGCGTGGTGACGAGCACCGCCAACGAGGTCGTCGCCGCCATCAACGCCAATAGCGCCTTGCAGAGCCTGGGCATCGTGGCGTCGAACGTCACGTACAGCGATGGCTCGGGCGTGGCGGCCACCGGCACGGTCACGCTCATGGAAGTCGGCAAGACCGCCAGCAATCAGGCGGCCTCGGGCGCCACGTTCGCCGCCAACGGCGCGACGGCCCGACTCACCGTGACCGCCAAGACCGCCGGCGCCGCCTACAATGGGGTGAAGATCGCGTTTGTCGATGGCGCCACGTCGGGCAGCGAATACGCCACGTATGACGCCACCAACAAGATCCTCACCTTCCACATCGCGGACGGCGTCACCACGGCCGACCAGCTCGTGACGGCCTTCAACACCGGCTCGGGCACGGCCCAAGCCGTGAAAGACTTGTTCACCGTGACCGGTCCCTCGGGTGGCGGCGGCGGCGCGGTTACGGCTACGGACATCGGGTGGCTGAGCGGCGGCGTGACCTACACGGGAACGTCGCTGGGCGGCGTGGATTCCGAAGGGAATTACGACGCGGGCCAGGTGATCGGCACCGCGGGCCTGTCCATCAAGTCGATCGAGTACGGCTCCAAGCAATTCGTCTCGGTCAAGACCCTGAGCGGCACCTTCACCACCTACGACTCGACGAACACCGCGTCCCAACGCGCCAACGGGACGGACGCGAGGGTCCAGGTCAACGGCATTCAGGCCGTGGCCGACGGTCTGAAAGTGGCGCTGAGCACCTCGACGCTGGACCTGAGCTTCGACCTGCTGTCGACCGTCACGGCCGGAACCAACTTCACCTTCCAGTTGGTCGGCGGGGGGGCCCTGTTCCAAATCGGCCCCGACGTGCTCTCCAGCCAGCAGGCCCGACTGGGCATCGGCAGCGTGAATTCGTCGCGGCTGGGCGGCACTGCCGGCCGGTTGGACGAGTTGAAGTCGGGCGGGGCGAAGTCGCTCACCGGCGACATCGTGGGCGCCGGCAAGGTGGTGAACCAGGCGATCGCCACGGTGGCCACGCTTCGCGGGCGATTGGGGGCCTTTCAGAAGACGACCCTCGACACCAACATCGCCACGCTGAATGACACGCTCCAGGCCCTGACGGATGCCGAAAGCTCGATCCGCGACGCGGACTTCGCCGCCGAGACCGCCAACCTGACCAGGGCCCAAATCCTCGCCCAGTCCGGCTTGAGCGTGTTGAAACTGGCCAACCAGAGCCCGCAACAGGTCCTCACCCTGCTGCAATAAGCCCTCGGCTTCGACGCCACCCTGGTCGATGTCAACGGCCCGCTTCCCTCGAAGCGGGCCGTTTTGCTTTCTTTGGGGGAAGGGGGATAGTCCGATTTTCGCGGGCCTTGGGGCGGAGGGGGATAGTTGAGGGAAGGGGGACAGTCCCATTTTCGCGGACTTCGCCGCGAAAATTGGGACAGTCCCCGGCAAATACCGCGAAAATTGGGACAGTCCCCGGCGTGTGGCATGCCGTCACGCGGCAACGCCGCGGGTCGGCATGGCAGTGCAATGCGTCGCTTCCATGCTCACCCGCCGCTGCGCGTCGTGAGAGCATGCCACCCTGACCGCGAAAATTGGGACAGTCCCCGTCAAGTGCCGCGAAAATTGTAGGCGCTCTCAGCCCCGCTGATCGACGGTTCGGTCAAGAGCGGCTCGGTTTCGAACCGGCCGTGACCGCTGAGCGTGAAGACGATGCACTCGCCTTTGCCCGTCCGGCGACAGCGGCGGGCCTCGGCGATGGCCGCCGCGATGGCATAGGCCGATTCCGAGGCGGGAACGATTCCTTCCTCGTCGGCAAACAACCGTGCGGCCGACAGGCAGTCGGCTTCGGCGAGGGCCGTCGCTTCGACCATTCCGAGCCTGGCCGCCAGGCTGACCAGCGGCGACATGCCGTGGTACCGAAGCCCGCACGCCCGAATCGCCGCCGGCACATAGTCCACGCCGAGCGTGAACATTTTGAATCGGGGAGTCAATCGGGCCGCGTCGGCGAAATCGTAGCGGTAGTCGCCGCGGGTGAGGGTGGGACAGGTTTCGGGCTCGACGGCCAGGAGGCGGATCGGCTCGCCGCGGAGCTTGCGCGGGACGAAGGGAAAGGCCATCCCAGCGAAATTGCTTTCCCCGCCAACGCACCCGATCACCACTTGGGGACGTTCTCCCATCGCGTTGAGTTGTTTTTCGGTCTCCAGCCCGATCACCGTCTGATGGAGCATCACGTGGTTCAGCACGCTTCCGAAGGCGTATTTGGCGTCGTCGTAGGCGGCGGCCGTTTCGATGGCGTCGCTGATCGCCATCCCGATGCTGCCGGGACACTCGGGATCGTCGCCCAGCGCGCGGCGGCCGGCGGCCGTGTGGCGCGAAGGGCTGGGAAGGACCTCGGCGCCGCATCGCTCGATGATCGCCCGCGAACGGGGCCTCTGTTCGCAGCTCAGCCGCACCATGAACACGGTGCAACCCAATCCGAACGAGGCGCACGTCATGGCCAACGAGCGGCCCCACTGGCCCGCCCCGGTCTCGGTGGTCAATCGCCGCACCCCCTCCTCCCGGTTGTAGTAGGCTTGAGGCACGGCCGTGTTGAGCTTATGGCTCCCCGAGGGACTAACGCTTTCGTCCTTGAAATAGATCCTGGCGGGGGTCTTGAGTGCGCGTTCCAGATGGCGGGCCCGGACCAACGGCGTCGGGCGCCACTGGGAATAGGCCGCTCGGACGGGCGCGGGGATCTCAATCCAACGGCCCTCACTCCACTCCTGCTCGATGAGCGCCCTGGGCAACAAGGGATCCAGGTCACTTCGCTCAAGCGGTCGAGCGTCGACCGGATGCAGCGGCGGGGGCAACGGCTCAGGCAGGTCGGCCGCGAGATTGTACCAGGCGGTCGGACGATCGCCCGCGTCTGGCTCGAAACGTTCGCATAGCACGCGGATTCTCCTCGATGCAGGATCCGCTCGAATGGGTGGGCGCCAGCAAACCGGATAATCCCTTCTTCGCTGACTCACCGCGAAAACCGGGGCACTCCCCGTCAACTTGCCCGCGACCTTCAATTGTAGTTTACAATTCAATACCGCCACTCGGATCCTGCCATGCAAATCCTCGCCCAACCTTCCGCGACCCCCTCGGACTGCCCACCAGGGCCACCCCCCGAGCTTCGAACCCTGGTCGAGATCGCGCGTTGGCGGGCGCGTTGGCAAGCGGACGCGGCGGCGTTTGTTTTTCTTGCCGACGGCGAAGAGCAGGAGCAGATTCTGACCTACGGCGAATTGGATCGCCGCGCGTGCCGTTTGGCGGCGGAGTTGGCGTCGCGGGGCCTTCGGGGCCAGCGCGTGTTGCTGGCGATGAATCCTGGCCTGGAGTACAACACGGCGATTTTTGGATGCCTGTACGCCGGGGCCGTGGCCGTTCCGGTCTACCCGCCCGACGCCTTTCGGGCCCACCGCATCTTGCCCCGTTTGCAGGCCATCGTGCGCGACGCGGAAGCGGCGTTGGTGCTGAGCAGCGCGGAGATCCTCTCTTGGATCGGCTCGCTGATCGAAACTCAATGCGGCGCGGCGACGTTGGCCGTGGATGGAGCTGAACGGTCAGGCGCCGCCGCGGATTCGGCCGGATCGAGCCCGCCATGCCCGGCGCGCACGGTCATCGCCGATGATCTCGACTTCCCCCTCGGCGGCGACGTCGGCGATCTCGCGTTTCTACAGTACACTTCGGGCTCGACGGGCGAGCCGAAGGGCGTGATGCTGACCCACGGCAACGTGATGCACAATCTGGCCGCCTTGCACCGGCTGGACAAGCCGGGGGCGACGGCGGTGTCGTGGCTGCCGCCGTATCACGACATGGGACTGATCGGCGGCATCTTGCTGCCCGTCCATAGCGGCCGGCCGGTCGTCCTCATGTCGCCGCTCGCCTTTGTGCAGCGGCCTGTCCGGTGGCTCCGGGCGATTTCCCGATATCGAGCGTGCACGACGGCCGCGCCGAATTTCGGCTACGAATTGTGTCTTCGGAAGATTCGCGAGGAGGAGTGCGGCGGGCTCGACCTGAGCTGCTGGGTTGCGGCGATCAACGGGGCCGAACCGGTGCAGGCCGACACCCTCGATCGGTTCGCCGAACGGTTCGCCCCTTACGGGTTTCGCCGGGAGGCGTTTTATCCGGCCTTTGGCATGGCCGAAGCGACGCTGTTGGTCAGCGGCGGATGCCGGGGCGAAGGTCCGCTCTCGGTGTTCGTCTCCGCGCCGGCTTTGGAGCGAGGCCGGGTCGAGGAAACGCCCTCCGGAGGCAACGGCGCGCGGCGGCTGGTGGGCTGCGGCCAGCCGATTCCCGGCGGCGAGATCCTCGTCGTCGATCCGCACACGCGGCGTGCCCTCGGGCCCGGCGCGGTGGGCGAGATTTGGGTCCGCAGCCCAAGCGTCGCCCTCGGCTACTGGAATCGTCCCCAGGAAACCGAGGAGGTCTTTCGCGCCCGGCTGGCGTCTCCCGCCGGCCCGCCATGCGAGGCCGCCGCGGACGGCGTGCAAACGCCGTCGGGCGTTGAGAACGGGCCGCCGAAAACGTACCTCCGCACAGGCGACCTGGGCTTCATCCATCGCGGCCACCTGTTCATCGCCGGACGGTGCAAGGAGTTGATCATCCTGGGCGGGCGGAACTTCTATCCGCACGACGTGGAGCGGACGGTCCAGCGGGCCCATCCGGCCTTGAAATCCGACGGCGGGGCCGCCTTCTCCGTGGAATGCGATGGCCAGGAACGGCTCGTCGTGGTTCACGAGGTGCTCCGGCCCAAGGGGCTGGACCTTCAGGCGATCCTGCGCGACATCCGCCGGGAACTGATTGACGAATACGACTGGCCGCCCCACGCCGTGGTGCTGATCGCCGCGGGCACGCTGCCGAAGACCTCCAGCGGCAAGACGCGCCGCAACGCCTGCCGGCAGATGTTTCTCCGCGGAGAGCTGACGGCGCTGGCCGAATGGCGCGAGGCGGAGTCGCCGGGTCCGCAGGGCGAGCCGCCAGAGGCGGCGGAGACGCTGGCCACGCCCCTGGAACGCAAGATCGCGCGGCTCTGGGGCGAGGTGCTCGGCGTCGAACCGAGCAAGCGCGGCGACGACTTTTTCGCCTTCGGCGGCCAGTCACTCCGCGCCGGCCAGTTGGCGGCGCGATTGAGCGAGGAATTCGCAACCCAAGTCCCCATGGCCATGCTCTTCGAGCGGCCGACCATTGCCCAGCAGGCCAAGTGGCTCGAAGGGGCGTCGCCCGCTGGGGCGGAGGGTCGCCAGGGCGACGGGCGATGTCCTGCCGCTCGGGCAACGGCGCCCGCCACGATCGCCGGAGATCCGCGCAATCCCCGCCCCACGGTGCTTTCCTGCTCCGAGGAACGGCTTTGGTTCCTGGATCAACTTCAGCCCGGCCATCCGTTCTACAACATGCCCGCCGCGGTTCGGGTGCGGGGACCGCTCGATGCGGAACGCCTTCGGGTCGCCGTGAACGAACTGGCCGCGCGCCATGAGATCCTTCGTACGACGTTTCCGAGCGACCGGGGGCGGCCTTTCCGCCGCATCGCCGCGTCGGCCGAGATCCCCTTCCGGTTCATGGATTTCGAGCAGCTCCCCCCAGACGAACGCGAAGCCGCTCTCCAGCAGTGTCTGCGGTCGGAGGCAGCCAGGCCCTTCGATCTGGCAAACGGGCCCTTGCTGCGGTGCCTCGTCGGTCGCCTCGGCGCCCGGGACCATGTGGTGCTCCTGGCAATGCACCACATTATTTGCGACGGTTGGTCGCTTGGTCTGCTGCTTGGCGAACTCAGGGACCTGTGCGCCGCGTCCGACGGCCAGGCGGCCCGTGCGAACCGCCCTGCGCTTCGGATCGAATACGCCGACTACGCCGCATGGCAGCAGCAGCGGGCGGCGTCCGGCGATTTCGAGGAGCAGCTTGCGTTTTGGCAGCGGCATCTCGGCGGGGACAGTCCTGCGGGAGCGGTTCCCCCCTTGGAATTGCCCACCGACCGGCCGCGTTCGGCCCGGCAGGATTTTGCCGGGGCCTTGCGCACCCTCCAGGTGCCGCCGGACGCGCTGGCCGCCATCGACGCCTTGGCCCGGGGCGAGAGGACCACGCGATTTGCGGTGCTCCTGGCCGCTTATCAGGCGTTGTTGGGCCGGTACGCGCGCCAGGAGGATTTCGCGGTGGGCACGGTCATGGCCAACCGCCCTCGGCCGGAACTCGAAAAGATCGTGGGCTTCTTCGCCAACACGGTGGCGCTGCGGGCCGACCTGTCGGGCGATCCGAGCTTTCGCCAGCTTGTGGGGCGAGTGCATCGGACGGCGCTGGAGGCCCACGCCCACCAGGAGGTCCCCTTCGGCAAGGTCGTCGAGCGGCTCCAACCCGAACGCTGCGGCAACCGGCCGCCGTTGTTTCAAGCGGCCTTGGTCTTGGAGAACATGCCGTTGGACCTTCAAGCGGGCGGCTTCTGGGAAGTCGAGCGAGTGGCCGTGGACACTGGCGCCGCCAAATACGAGATGGCCTTGCTCCTTTGGGAAGAAGGGAACCGCCTGCGCGGCGAGGTGGAATACTCGACGGCGCTGTTCGACGCCGCAACGATCGACGGCATGATCGATGCCTTCGGTACGCTGCTGGCCTCGGCCGCCGCGGACCCCGACCAGCCGATCTCGCGGATTCCGATGGTCAGCCCGTCGCTGAAACGCCGGATCCTGGGGGACCGCGGCGCGCCCCAAACGGCCTCGCCTGGCTCGATGCGACCGGATCGACCTGCCGCGGCGATGCCCGAAGAACCGCGCGGCGACTCGCCAGCGTGGGGCGAATGTCTCCACCAGTTGTTCGAACGTTGGGCCGCGGAGGCCCCCCAGCGGACCGCGCTGGTCTGCGGCGGCCGCCGCGTGAGCTACGGCGAGTTGGATCTCTTGGCGTCGGGCGTCGCCGAGCGCCTCGGGGAGCACGGCTTGCGCCCGGAAGAGCCCGTGACCGTGTGTTTGCCGCGCTCCGCGGAATTGGTGGCGGCCATGCTGGGAGTTCTCAAGGCGGGCGGGGTCTACGTACCGCTCGACCCCGACCAGCCCGCCGACCGGATCGCCTTCCTCCTGGATGACTCGCAATCGAGGTTCCTCCTCACGCGGCGCAGTGAGCAACCCCGCTTGCCACCCCTCGGAGCCACGGTGCTCGTCTGGGAATCCCTGGTCGAGGATGTCTCTCGGCAATGGCGGACGAGCGGCGAGCCGCGACCGGCGCGGGGCGTGGCAAGATCGTCGGTCGGCCCCGGTGCGCTCGCCTACATCCTCTACACCTCCGGTTCGACGGGCCGGCCCAAGGGCGCGTTGATCGAACACCGCGGGGTGGTGAATTTCGTGCGGGCGTTCAGCCGTGGTCTGGGCGTCGTGCCGGCCGACCGCGTGCTGCACTGCTTCTCGCCGAGTTCGGACGGGTCGCTTTCGGACATCTTCTCGGCGTTGGCCAACGGCGCTTGCCTGGTCGTGGCCGACCGCGAGACGGTCCTTACGCCCAAAGCGCTGGAGGAGCTGGCCGTCCGCGAGCGGGTGACGGTCGCCACGCTGACCCCTTCGATGATGACGCTCTTGAATCCCGACCACTTGCCCGAGCTGCGCACCGTTTGCTCGGTCGGCGAACCGATCTCTGGTTCCTTGACGGCGCGATGGTCGGCCGGGCGCAGGCTGATCAACGGCTACGGTCTGACGGAGACTTCGATTGGGGTCTCGCTGGCCGAATTGTCCAGTCCTTCCTCGCGTTCCGTGCTCGGCTGCCCCTTGGACAACGTTCAGGTCTACGTGCTTGATCCGCATTTGAACCTCGTCCCGGTCGGCGCGGTGGGCGAGATCTGCATCGGGGGCGTTCAGGTGGGCCGCGGCTACTGGAACCGCCCGGAACTGACCGAGGCCCGGTTTGTTCCCGATCCGTTCCAGAATCATTCCCCCGGCCGGGACGGCGCGGCGTCCAGCCCTGCGAGAGCGCATTCCGGGGTTGGCTCGCCTCGGTTGTACCGCACGGGCGACCTGGGCCGTTTGCGCGCGGACGGCGGCATTGAACTCTTGGGCCGAAGCGACGACCAGGTGAAAGTGCGCGGCTACCGCGTCGAACCCGGCGAGATCGCCGCCGCGCTGGAAGAGCATCCGAGGGTCGAGCAGGCCGCGGTGATTTTCTGGGAAGAGCGGCCCGGCGAGGGACAATTGGTGGCCTACGTGGTCCCGCGCAAGGCAGTCCAGGGGAACGGCGGGGGAGAACCCGAAGCGTCCGCGCTGCGGGCGCATTTGCGTCAGCGACTGCCCGAACACATGGTTCCCCGGCGTTTCGTGATCCTCGACGAGCTGCCGCGATCGGTCCAGGGCAAAATCGATCGGAGGCGCTTGCCGCCGCCGGGGAGCAATGGCGCGGCGGCCGCGACGCGCCGTCCTCCGCGCGACGAACTCGAGGCCTTGGTCGCCGACGTATGGCGACAGGTGCTCGGCGTCGGCGAGGTCGGCTGCGAAGACGACTTTTTCGCCTTGGGCGGCCACTCGCTCCTGGCGGTGCGGGCGATGAGCGAGATCGAGGCTCGGACCGGCCGACGCCTGCCCTTGGCCGCGCTGTTCCAAGAGGCCACCGTCGCCCACCTGGCCCGCTTGCTTCGCAATCCCGAGGCCTGCCCGCCGGAGCACGCGTTGGTGCCGCTTCAACCGCTGGGGAAGGGGCGGCCGTTTTTCTGCATTCATCCGGCGGGCGGGACGGTGTTTTGCTATCGGGCCCTGGCCGAGCGCCTGGGCACGGAACGGCCCTTCTACGGAATCCAGGCCCTGGGCGTCGATGGCCAGCACGCCCCCCTCGCCCGCGTGGACGACATGGTGGCCCACTACATCGCCGCGATCCGCGGCGTGCAGGCGCATGGGCCGTACCTGCTGGGCGGGTGGTCGCTGGGCGGCAATCTGGCCTTCGAGACCGCCCGCCGGCTTTCCGAGGAGGGCGAGCCGATCGGCCTCCTGGCCCTGTTCGACGCGGGCGCGCTACACGCCGACCGCGGTCCGACCGAGGCGGACTTTCTGCCGATGATCATGGCCTTGTTTCCGCACGAGCAAAACCTGCCCTTGGAAACGCTGCGAGCGCTCGATCCCCAGGAGCAGCTCGACTTCTTCCTCCGACGCGCCGTCCAGGCCGAGGTCGTGGCCGATCACGCCGACTTCCGCGCCGGACGCCATGTCTTCGAGGTCTTCAAGACGAGCATGGAGGCGATCCTGGCCTACCGTCAAAAGCCGTTTGCCGGGAAGGTGACGCTCTTCGCGGCCGAACACCGCGAGGATTGGTTCGGCAGCCGGAGCGATCCGCAACTCGGCTGGGGCGCGTGGGCCGGCGGCGGAGTCGAACTCCACCCCGTCCCCGGCGGACACCTCCAGATGGTCCTCGAACCCCACGTCGCCGTCCTCGCCGAAAAGCTGCGCGCGGTCTTGGATCGGGCCGAATGAGGGAGCCGGCGTCCGTTCCTCCGCGGCCCGCGACGCAGTCCGCGGGAAACCGCGAACGAGCCAGTTCCCGGCCTGTGAACGGTTACGCGGAAACGATCCGGCCGTCCTTCACGCGGATCACGCGTTCGGCGAAGGCCGCCAGGTCGGGATCGTGCGTGACCATGACGATCGTGGTCCGCTGCTCGCGGTGCAAGCGGGCGAGCAGGCGAAGGATGTCCAAGGCGTTCTCGGAATCCAGATTCCCGGTGGGTTCGTCGGCTAGCAGGAGAGCGGGCTCGTTGGCCAGGGCGCGGGCGATGGCCACGCGCTGGCGCTCGCCCACCGAAAGCTGCCTGGGCAAATGATCCTGCCGATGCCCCATGCCCACCAACTCCAACAGGCGGCTGGCCCTCTCGCGGCGGCGGGCCGCCGAACGGATCGTTTCGAACATGGGAATCTGCACGTTTTCCAGCGCCGTGAGCACCGGCAGGAGGTGGAAGGACTGGAAGACGAATCCCAGTTTTCGGGCGCGAAACCAGGCGAGATTCGGGTAAGCCTGGAGGCTCTGGCCCTCGAAGAAGATCTCGCCCGCGCTCGGCCGGTCAAGCCCCCCAAGCAGGTTCAACAGGGTCGACTTGCCGCTCCCGCTGCGGCCCATGATGGCGGCGAACTCGCCGCGGCGGATTTCGAGCGACACGCCGGCCACGGCGCAGACCCGGCCGTCTTCGTAGGTCTTGCTGATCGACTCCGCGCGCAAGAGAACGTCATTCATGGCGGAGTCCCTCGGTAGGCACGGTGCGGACCGCGCGCCAAGCGGGAAGGAGCCCGCCGGCGATCCCCAGCGCCAAGGCCAGCACAAAGCCTTGGAGCACGACCTGGGGGGCGATCTCGCCCGACACCAGGCGTCCGGCCTGGGGCAGTCGGGAAAGCCCCTGGACCAGCGCGGCGGCCAACAGCGTCCCCACCACCGCGCCGGCCTGGGCCAGGAGCACCGATTCCATGAGGATCATCTGGATGATCCGCCGATGCCGCCATCCGATTGCCTGAAGGATCGCGAACTCGCGCGTCCGCTCGAAAACGGCGGTGAACATCGTAATGACCATCACGATCGCCGCGATCACCAGGGCGATGGTCGAGGTCATCCAAGCCGCCGCCCTGGCCGTGCGGATCTCGACGGACGAGTCGATGTACTCTCGCGTGGGCAGGACGTCGAGATTCGGGGCCAAGGCCCGGATCCGGCCGGCCAGTTGTTCCAGCGACGGGCGATCCTTTTGCTCGGCGATGACGGTGAAATGGGTCACTTCGCCCTGGCGTCCCATCAGGCGTTGCAGCTCGTCGAGGGCCAGGACCATGGAGCCGTTCTCGAAGACGTTCGAGGCGTCGTAAATGCCCACGACGCGGTAGGCTTGTCCCTTGACCACCTCCACCGTGTCGCCAACGTTTTTTCCCAGTCCTTGGGCGAGGACGCGGCCGAGCAGGACCACGCGCCCATCGCCCGGTTCGATGGAGCGGCCCGACACGATGTTCATGCGGTCCAAAGGGCCGCGTCCCCGCGGTAGCCCCTGGACGACGATCCCCGTCATGTCGCCGTCTTCCGCGGCGACGACTTCGGCCAGGCCGGGAGAGACCTCGGCAACGCCCGCCGTCGCCGCGATCTTCTCGCCCAGGCCCTCGTCGAGCACGCTGCTGAACCGTTGCGTGCTCCCGGCGCGGACGACCATCAAGTCCACGCCCCGCGATTCATAGACCGCGCGCAACGACCGCTCAAAGCCGCGGGCAATGCCCACCAGGGCGACCATGGCCGCGACCGCCACGGAGACGCCGGCCACGGTCAGGGCCGATCGCGCGGGCCGACGGAACACGTTTCGCACGACGACGGTGGTTAGACGCATGGCTAGCGGCGGATCGTCTGGAGCATGGTTCCCACGTGCCGCGGATCGGACGACGCGCGGCCGTGGCCAAGCCCCTTCCCGGCAGCCGTCGGGCGGAGAACTGCTGGCCGGCCTCGCACGCCCGAAAAGGCATTCCCTCAAGTCTACGTCGCAAGCCGCCGGTTCGTAACCGTTCACGGGGACCGTCCCGATTTTCGCGGCGAAGTCCGCGAAAATGGGACTGCCCCCCTTGGCCGGTCAGGGGGCAGACGCATTTCGGCGCGAAACGGCCCGAAAAACGCGCCAGTCCCCGGCCTGTGAACGGTTACGCGGGTTCCAAGGGCGAGAGGCTCAAACCCGAAGCGATTGGCTTGACGATTCCCTCGCCCGCATGATAGAGTGATTCGTTTGGCCCAGCTATTTGGGGGAGTGATGGTCTGGCAACCGTGAGGAGTTTTGGGATCCGTGCCTGCGACGAGCATCATCGGACTGCAATGGGGCGACGAGGCCAAGGGGAAAGTCGTCGATTTGCTGACCGAGCAACATGAGATCGTTGTCCGCTATCAGGGGGGGGCGAACGCCGGCCATACGGTCGTCACCGGCGGTCAAACCTACAAGCTGTCGCTGATTCCAAGCGGCATCTTTCGGCCCCAGGTGCAATGCGTGGTGGCGGCGGGCGTGGTGATCCATCCCGCCACCCTCTTGGCCGAGATCGAGGGCCTCCGAAGTCGCGGCGTCCATGTGGGTTCGAATCTGATGGTGAGCGAACGGGCCCACCTCATCTTTCCCTGGCACGTGGAAGAGGATCGACTGCTCAACGACGCCTGCACCAGCGGCGAGGCGATCGGCACGACCATGCGGGGGATCGGTCCGTGTTACCGGGACAAGGCCGGCCGCTCGTTCGCCATCCGGCTCGGCGATCTCTACAGGCCGGGGATCGCCAACCGGATTGCTCAGATCACCGAGGCCAAGAAGAAGACCCTGGCGGGGCTGGGAGCGCACGAGGCGGCGGCCGCGCTGGACGCCGCGGCGATCCACGCCGAATATGGCAAGTACGCCGAACGCCTGCAACCGTTCGTTGGCGACACCACGGCGTTCCTCTTGGACGCCTGCGAGGCGGGGAGGAAGATCCTTTTCGAGGGCGCCCAGGGGGCCCTGCTGGACATCGACCACGGGACGTTTCCTTTTGTCACGGCGAGCAACAGTTCGGGCGTCGGGGTCTCGAGCGGATCGGGCGTGCCAGGCCGCTACGTGACCAAGGTGATCGGCGTGGCCAAGGCCTACTCGACGCGCGTCGGCGGCGGGCCGTTTCCCTCCGAGCAAGACAACGAGATCGGACAACACATCCGGCAGCGCGGAAACGAATACGGCACGGTCACCCGCCGCCCTCGCCGATGCGGCTGGTTCGACGCCGTGGCCGTGCGCTACACGGCCCGGCTCAGCGGCGTCGACGCGCTGGCCGTGATGCTGCTGGACGTGCTCAGCCAATTGCCCGAGCTGAGAATCTGCGTCGCCTATGAATTGAACGGCCGAGCCACGACGCAATTCCCCGCCCACGTCGACGATTTGCGCGAAGTCCATCCGGTTTACGAGACGTTGCCGGGCTGGCAGCAAGAGATCAGCCACGTACGGCGGGTGAGCGACCTTCCCCTCCAGGCCCGAGCGTACCTCGACCGGATCGCTTCCCTGGTGGGGCGGCCCGTGGAAATGGTGTCGGTGGGGCCGGATCGGGAGCAAACGATTTTTGCTGGGCAGTGAGGACATGGGACCCTCGGCCATCTCGGAGCATTCGCCGGCTCTTGCGGGCGCCGCCGCCTTGGGCATCCCGCCGGAGAGATTTCCCCGACACATCGCCGTCATCATGGACGGGAACGGGCGGTGGGCCCAGCGGCGGGGACTGCCCCGGATCGAAGGCCATCGCCACGGTTCCGAGGCCGTGCGCCGCGTCACCGAGGAATGCGCGCGGCTGGGCGTCGAGCAGCTCACGTTGTACTGCCTTTCGCGCGAAAACTGGAAACGCCCCCAGCAAGAACTCGATTTCCTCCTCGGCCTGCTCCAACAATACATGATCGAGCAGCGCCAGACGATCCTCCGGCACAACATCCGCGTCTCGGTGATCGGGCGTCGCGAGGGCATCGGCGAGGATGTTTGGAGGGAGGTCGACGAATCGGTCGCCTTGAGCCGATCGAACACCGGACTCCGCGTCTGCCTGGCAATCAATTACGGGGCGAGGCAGGAGATCGTCGATGCGGTCCGAGCCATCGCGCGCCAGGTCCGCGGGGGGACTCTCGACCCCGACGCCATCGACGAAACCGTGCTGGCCGCCCACCTCTACACCGCCGGCATGACGGACCCCGATCTGCTGATCCGCACGGCCGGCGAGATGCGCCTGAGCAACTTCCTGCTCTGGCAGATCAGCTACGCCGAGATCTGGGTCACGGACCGCTGCTGGCCCGAGTTCGACGAGGCCCTGCTCCGGCAGGCGATCCGCGACTATGCCGCGCGCGACCGCCGATTTGGCGGACTGACGCGGTGAGGACGCGGGGGACGCTTCGGTCAGTCGTTCAAATTTCAATTTTCGCCGCCGGTGGTCTTGAAACGGAGTCCAGACGTCTGAGCGGCGAAAATTGAAATTTGAACGACTGACCGAAGACTATCCCATCTCCATAACGTATGCGACTTTTTCGTCGTTCAGGAGCCATGCTCGCCACGGTTGTGGCAAGGGCGTATAATACAAAGAGATCGCGACGTTTCAAAATCTATCCGCCACGCCTTTCGTCTCCGAGGAGGGATAAGATGCCGGTGACCATTCCCGATTCGGTGCTGGAGCAGGCCGGTTTGACCGAGCAGGAGGCCCGCGTCGAGATTGCTTCGCGACTGTTCCAGTTGCGCCGGCTGGGCCTTTGGCAAGCGGCCCAATGGGCGGGGCTGAGCCGGGCCGAGATGGAATCGGAGCTTCTTCGGCGGCGAATTCCGCTGTACGAAGTGACCGAAGGGCAACTCAGCGCTGAATTGGCGGCGATGGACCGGTTGGGGGTCCCGGGATGATCGTCGTTGTTAGCGACACCTCTCCCATCCGTGCCCTCGCGTTTCTAGGCCAAATCTCGCTTCTCGAGACGCTCTTCGGGACTGTCGTCGTTCCGCCGGCTGTGGCCGAGGAACTCCGCAATCCCGCGCGTCGAGGGCCGGGCGAGTTGCCTCTCGACTTATCCATGCATCGGTTCATCGAGGTCCGTGCGCCGGCGGATCGGGCCCGCGTGGCGCAACTCGAGAACGAGCTTGATCGGGGCGAATCGGAGGCCCTTGTCCTCGCCGAGGAGATCGGCGCGCAAGCCGTTCTTATGGACGAGAGTGCCGGACGAACGGTGGCAGAGCGGATGGGGCTCGTTCCGTTGGGCACGGTCGGCATCCTCCTGCGAGGAAAGCGTGCCGGATTGCTCACCGAACTCCGCCCTTTTCTCGACCGCCTGACCCAAGACCTGGGCTTCTTCATCACCGAACCGGTCCGCCGTTGGACGTTGGATCAGGCTGGCGAGTGAACGGCGGCCGCGTGGCACGCTGGGGCGTTGCCGAAGTTGTGGCTGACGTTGCGTTCTGCCTGGCGCGCGGGCACGTTGTTCAGCAGAGGGAAGTTCGCCTTTGCCGCGGGAGCACTCCGGCCACGCCCGTCGAAGACTCTGCGCGTGCCACCTGCCCGTTTTTCCCGGGGAGTCGAAACCGGGCCGCGGCTTTGCTCGCCTCAACGTTCCCAATGCTCGCTGGGTCCCGGTTTCGATCTCGCGTCCGATGTCAGTAGTTCGCAACGATGGTGGCATTGGCTTGCACGCCTGTCACGAGGATCACTTCTTTGCCAGGGTTGAATTGTTGCCAATTCTGCCCATTGAGCGTCACGCTCTTGATCGGCTTCGCCTGCGGGTGCCGGAACCGAAGCATCACCGCCTGGGGCGGCCTGCGAGACGGAATTACCACGCTCGCGATGATCTTGCCCGCGTCCACTTGGGAAACAATCTCATAGGCCACGGGTCCGAAGTAGGTCGGAGCGCTGCCGACGGCAATCGATTTGCCCTGTTCGAGCCAGGCGCGAGGCGTCGCCCTGGCCAGCCACAGCGTCTGGCCGTCCTCCATCACCAGCAGGTTTCGGAAGTTCTCCAGGAACCAGCCGGCCGTGCCATTGTCGGGGGCCGCACAGTCCGTGTATTGACCCCACTGCCCCCATTCCCACATCTTGCCGTCCGAGCCGACCATGCCCGCATAGGAGTTCATCCAGAACCGCAGGAAGTTGGGCACGTCGTCCTGGAGCAGGTAGATGTTCGCGTTGTGCGAGGCCTTCGGGAGACTTGCTCCAAAGCAATTCCAGAACCAGGCATCGGCGGTGGGAAGGCCCTTCTTCTTCCGCGCTTCCTCCAGTTCCCGCACGGCGCCGACAGAGGTTCCGACTTCCTCCATGACGTCCAGCGTGCCCACCATGCGGGCATCGTTGGCTTCCATCGCCGCAAACGGCTCGGCCAGCGGCAAGGCGCCCAAGATCACATCTCCCTGCGGCCGTCCGACGGAAGGGTACTCCAAGGCCAGCATCAGCCCGCGAGTGTAGGCCGCAATGGGGATGAAGCTGCGATAGACGCCGTCGCGACCCATTCGCACTGGCGAAAGGGCGGCTTCGCGATCCACGGCCCGTCGAATATCCCGGCGAAACGCCTCCGCTTCGGCATGGTACTTCCGGCCTGCTTCCGCATCGAACTCGGCAAGGGCTTCGGCGAAGCGTTGGAGCCCTTGGAGTGAGAAAGCGTTGTCGCAGTAGTACCAGCGCCAATCGCAGGAGGGCAAGGCGTAATCGCCCAGCATGCAGGGAGGCATCAGGCCGGCCGCCAACAGGTCCTTACGGTTGGGGACCTCCTTCATGTAGGAGTTCCTTTGGCGAATGATCCAGTCCGCCGCCGCCTGCAACCGATCGCGGTGGCGGCGGAACCACTCCTTGTCCCCGGTGAGGAAATACCGCTCCGCCATGCCGAACAGCAGCCGGCCGGTCGAGGCGTGGGTGCCGTCATGGCTGTATCCCATATCGTGCTTCATGCTGGTCGCCCATTCCAGGGCCCCGTTGCCGTCGGCGTAATCGCCGTCGGGCTTTGCCCCCGGGGCCTTGAGGAAATGCTGATAGACCTTGTCGGCTTCGTCGTGCAGCCCGACCATGTCCATTTGCCGGGCGACCCGGCCCACTTCAAATGCCAGGCCTCCCCACATGTGCCGGCCCCGCAACTGATGCGAGGCGGCACGCCAGGCGTCTGTCCAACGGACGTCGGAAAGCTGGACGCGCATGGCCGGGTCTGGGACCTTGGGAAAAGGCGGCGCGGCCGGCGGCTGCGCGCAGCGCCACCAGCGGACCTCTTGCATGAGTTCTTCCCATGAGGCGACCTCGCGATGCTCGCGCGTCATCTGGCGGATGCTCTTGAGGTTCTTGGCCGCCAGTTCCGCCGCGAATTGCCGGGCCGACTTCCCGCTGCCGGCCTTGGCCACGAAAATGCCGTGCTCCGGGATCAGGATGGGGCCTTTTTCGACGTCGAGGGGGCGAAACGTGCATCCACCGGTCGTCGTCCAAAGGGTCACGCGACTATCCAGGGTGGGTGCGGGGACCGGCGGTCCCGGCTCCGTTGTATCGAACAACACCGACGCCGTGACCGTCGGCGTATCCAAGTTGCGACGATCGCTGGGAACGTAGACCAGCGGGAGCACGATCCCGCGCCTGCCGTCGCCCGCGGCGCGGGATTGCCAGGCGTGCGGGCCGACGACGGTCGTTCCCCGGTCGCCGGCCAACGGCGCAATGGGACCGATCAGGCTCAGGTCCGATTCGAGCCGCCCATCGAAGTCGGTCTTTTCGGGTCGTTCGGATCTTGTCTGGAATCCCCATTCAATCTCCACGTCCATCCGTTTCCACGTCCCGACCGTCGGAGTAATCAGCCGAATGGCCGGCGGCGGACAGCGGTCTGCAGCGGGCGTCTTTTCGTCCTCGCAGAAGACGGCGACCATTTCCGTGGCGGAACCTCTCCGGTGCCTCCGGCCGACCACAGTTGGGATTTCCGCAGCGCCGATATGGTTGTAGGTCCACGTCCGGCGGTCGGCCGAGATTTCGGGCCTTCCCAGAATCTCATCGTTGCACCACCCAAACCAGCCGAACGCGGTGGGATACACGCGAACCTCCACGGCGTCGGGCGAAGGAACTTCCCGGCCAGCCGGCCAGTGGAGTTCCACGCGATAGTCCGCCAAACGCACCGACCACAGCAACGCCGCGAGCAACCGCCCTCGCGGTTTCGGGGGCAACGGCGTGAGCAGGTCGGGCATGTCATAGTACAGGCTCTTGAGCGCAGCGGCGCCCAACTGACCGAGGGCGGTTCGATAGACGTTGTCGATGCGATCCAGGCGCCGGGGAATGAAATAGGCCTCGGGTTTCTCCTGGACCGCCACATCGGCCCTCCAGGCGTAGGCCCACGGCGCAATATCCACCGATTGGCCTACCAGTCTATCCAGTTCGGCTCGATCGATGGCCTGCGATGGGCGGCCAGGCACTTCGGCCGCAAACGCAACCCCGACTACCAGCACGCCGAACGACGCCACCATTTCCATCCGAACGGTTCGCTTGTTCATGGCTTCTCCCAACGGGGGGCCGGACGCTTCGGTCAGTCGTTCAAATTTCAATTTTCGCCGCGCAGGCGTCTGGACTCCGTTTCAAGACCACGGGCGACGAAAATTGAAATTTGAACGACTGACCGCAGACCATCGTTCATGCGCTAAAATTGTCCCATCCCATGCCGACTTTCTTCAGCGAGTACCCGACCTCGCGGAGGTAGTCGCCGTAGGTCACGATGGTGTGGAAGCCCAGACGCTTGGGTCAGTCGTTCAAATTTCAATTTTCGCCGCTCAGGCGTCTGGACTCCGTTTCGAGACCACGGGCGACGAAAATTGAAATTTGAACGACTGACCGCAGACCATCGTTCATGCGCTAAAATTGTCCCATCCCATGCCGACTTTCTTGAGGGCGTACCCGACCTCGCGGAGGTAGTCGCCGTAGGTCACGATGGTGTGGAAACCCTGCATGTCGGTCAGGAGACGCCGCCAGTCGCCGTCGATGGCGACGTCGACCTGGGAGCGGCAGGAGTCGTTCGACGGACTGTCGATCACCTTGCCGCGGAAGCCTTGCCAGCGGGTGCAGGTCAGGTTCGGGATGATGCAGGTGACCGTCTGGCCCTTGGTGTACTCGATCTTGGTGGCCGCGCCGTAGTCGGACTCGAAGTGGGTCATGATCTTCACCGGCTCGAAGTCCTTGCCATTCATCCGGCGAGGGGCGGCGCAGTGGGCGAAGCTGATCATGCCGTGATGCGGAATGTGCGAGTTGCACACGAACGACGGCTTGCCCGAAATCCACCGCATCAGCACACCCGGCGGCGTGTGCGTGTAGTCCGAGTGGCAAAAGGCCGTCAGGCCCTCGTCGTTGAGGATGCTGGTGGCCAGGCACGGCGGCGTGTCGAGCAGGCGGATCAACGAGCCCATGCAATTCGACACCCCGAGGTTCGTGGCCCCCAATTCCCGCATGATGCCGCGAATGACGTGCAACGCCACGAACGTGCTGACCACGTGCCGCCGTTCGGTTTCGAGCGTGACGTTGGGTTGGGCGAGAAGCTGGGCCGCTAGGCGCTCGGCCTCCTGGAGGACGGCCGGGTCGGAGCGGGCCTTTTCCAGGCGCTTCGCCACCTCGGCATCCGGGACTTCCTTGATCTCATAGCCCCACACCTCCTTGGCCCGAACGGGCCCGAACTTGGCGCCCGGGCCGCTATAGGATTGCAGCCCGCCCAGGGCCACGCACACCGTCCCCTTGGCGTTCTTCAGGCCATACAGGGCCCGCAGGCGCCAGAGCACGTCGGCATAGTCGTCGACCACCACATCGTCGACCGCGAGGCCCGTCGGCTTCATCTCGTCCTCGTTGCGGCGGAGATAGCGCCAGTGGACGATCTCGTACCAAAGATAGACCGGGCCCGAACGGTGGCGAACGAACATGATGCAGGGCTTTTTCGAGGCGACGATCCGGTCCAGCCACTCCACGGGCCCGCCGGACGCGAACAGAAGGATCGCATCGCTGTCGGTCTTGGCCGCCTCGGCGGCCTCAGCGTCGCTGCCCACCAGCGAAGCGGGCGCGGCGTCGATGGGAAACTCGGCCTGGGCGGCGAGTTTCTTCAATTCCGCATCGATCCGTTTCGCCTCCTGATCGACGTCCGCACGGCTCTTCAGCCCGCCGTAGGGCCGCCAGCTCGTTTTCTCCTGCCGCTGGGCAATGGCATAGAGCAACAACGGCTTGACCCGCAGCGGCTTGCCCGGCGGCAGGCCCGAACCAGCGCTCGACTGAACGGCGGCCGACGCGGGGCTTGCCGCCGCAAGCGCCGTCTGCACAGCCATCGCGGTCGCACCAAGACCCCCAGCGGCCAGGAATCCGCGGCGGCTGATCGGACAGGCAGAGTTGGCGCCCGAACGCCCCTCGCAGTTTTCGCGGCCGACCTGCTTTCGAAGAGAAGAGTCGCCACATTCGGAACACATCGGTCGCTCCTCCTGTTTACGTGATTGCAATGATGGTGGTTAGTGCATACCACGGCCCCTCCACTTCCCCGCCCAACATACCAGATAGAGCAATCCCGTGACCAGCCATGGCGCGAAGACGGTGTTGAGCAACAACGGCTCGTGGGCAACGGTAACCAAGGACGGCGCGGCGAGGATCAGGCCGGCGCGGCAGATTGCGGTTACGCCAACGACATGAGCGAGAAGCGTCGGCGACTCGGTGTCCAGGACCGGCGCATGTCCAACCGTGAAATACTCGACGCAGACTCGTGCGGTCACCCGATCATGGCAGACGCCGTCAGTGACGATTCCAAGTCGACGTGGTCAAGGCAACCGCGCTAACCGACGCGCTCGCCAGATGCGCCCTCTTCTTCGGGCACGCTTCGGCGTCAGGGGTTGAATCTCGGCATAAGGCCGACGATCAAGTCCTCTCATCGGAGGCAAATGCGGCGAACACGGCGTGGTCTTCGCTGCATTTCTCGTTCGGCCAAGGTCTGGCCCCGGTTCGATCACCGCGGTCGGAACGGATTGACGATTTCAAGGCCGTCCAAACCGTCATGGGTCTCGAGATCTTCCGAGTACAATCGCGCGATGCCTGCTTCTCGGCAGGCACTGAGCACAAGCGCATCCCAATGCGAGATGCTGTGACGCTGGCACAGCGATTGGGCATGAGCCAACGTGCTCCAACTCGGCAATATGGTCTTCCAGACCGTGTGCAAGTCTTGAATGTCCTCCCACGCCTGTACGGGGCCATATCCGAACGGTTCCAGTTTCCGGCTCGCGGCGAGAAACTCACACGCAACTTGCCAGAGCAGCGCGCCGTCGTCAAGATTCTCGACAAGGGCCCCAGCGATCGCTTGCTTGCGCGGATCGCGAGAGTCATGCGCGTAAAGCAGAACGTTGGTTTCAAGGGCGTTCATGCAGTTGCTCGCGCGTCAATCGCGGCGCGTCGGCGGGGATAGGATTTTGACGCATTCGCTCCACAACGCGTTTTCGAATCCGCGCTCGTTCCTGCGGGTCGGTGACACTTGGCGGGATAATGAGCGGGCCCTGAACCACTAGCTCCACTTCAGAATTCTCGGGCAAGTGGCAGGCAGTCTGGGGCACGAATACGCCATTGCGATAAACCGCTCTTAGTGTGGCGTTCATGCTGTTTCACCCCGTTTGAATGCAACTCCCTTTCATCCTAGTGCTGCCAAAGGTCCCCAGCAAGACCCCGGCAAGGCTCAATGTCCCGGGCTGCACATGACCACGTTGACGAAGAGTCGTTGGAGCACCGGGTACATCGCGCGGAAATTGGGGTCGTCGGCAAAGGCCACCGCGTGCCCCTTGCCAAGAAGCCGACGGGCAAGGTACGGCGTCTCGGCCACCAGGGCAATCGTCTCGGGCCAGCAGAAGCCGATGGAGAGGGCGGGGTCCCGGCGGGCGAACGTTACCAAGCCCCGGGGGCCTTGCCCGGCGGGGCGGCAAGAGGATCACGTTGCCCTGGAAGAACACGTCGAGTCTCTTCGAGTTGCCGAAGGTGATCCACTGCCCGGGAAACATCCCGGCTCGCAAGAAATCGCCAAGCACGGGGTCACGCGGCCCGTCGGCCTCCTCGCAGGGTTGCAATCCGGGGACCCGGCTGTCGTGACCGATGCGAGGATGCGGCAAGACTCCGGACGCCCAATCCACCTTTCGCGGGACCGACCGAGCGGGAACTGCCTTCTCCTGCCGCCAACACTGGAGGGCGTCGGCCAACCCGGCTCACGACGATCAAGCTACGCCCCCCGCCGTGCGGCCCTACGGTCTAGAAGTATAATCATTACATAAAAACTTATAGTACTGATATTTGTTTGGAACAATCGGATCTGGCATTGCGGCCAGGAAATCGCTAAAGTATCCCGCCCGTCGGAGTCTTTTCCAAGCCGGGCAAGTCCTGGGGGTATGTTACCGCCGTACTGGAGTGCCGTCTTGTCTTTCCCTTCCTTGGAGTGATGGTGACGTAGTTTCTGTGGGCTAAACAGGACCCTCCTTATTGACTATGGCGGGTCATCCCTGTTCGAAATCTGCGCACACATAGGGGTCGAACGCAATGCAACGGACGGAATCGGCGCAACGAAAGGCGATGCTCTTTGCGGTTGGCCTGCTTCTGTCGGCAATCCTTTGCCTGGGCCCGCAGGCCGCTTGGGCGCAAATCACGTTCATGCCGATTTCCGCCGCCCCGGACCCTTCGCAAGATGACGATCTGGGGACTGCCATGCCCGGCCCTGCGGCGCCAATGAACCTGGCACCCATTGGCACCGCTCCGCTTGACCCTTTTGGTGGGTATGGGTACAGCCCAGCGCCAGGCGGCTATTGGGGAGGGGGTGCATCACCTGGCCCGCTTTCGCCAGGTTTGGCGTTTTACGACTCGAGCTGGGACTGGCAACTGTTTCCGCTCGGTTGGGTGTATCCGAGTTATCTGGCCAACCAGCGGGAATCCCGGATGGGGGCGACGTTCCAGTACGAGAGGACGGAGCGCTGGTTGGCGGATCTTGCGATCGGAGGCCGCCTTGGGCTTTCCCGATGGGGCACGGCCGATCTGGTTCGGCCCGAGGGCTTCCAGCTTGACGCCGAGGCGGCCGTGTTTCCCCGGTTCCGGTTGGACGCCACTCGCGAACTGGTTTCGGCCGACTTTCGGGGCGGCCTGCCGCTTTCGTTCCGGCGCGGCCCGTTCGAGGCAAAAGTCGGGTACTACCATCTTTCGTCGCATCTGGGCGACATGTACATTCAGAACCATCCCGGGGCGGTGCGCACTCCTTACACGCGCGACGCGATCGTGCTGGGCATTGGTTTGCGGCCGGTGGAAGACTTCCGCATCTACGTCGAGGCCGACTACGCGTTCCACACGTTTGGCAACGCCGATCCTTGGCAATTCCAGTTTGGCGTCGACTGGAGCACGCTGAGGCCGACGGGATTGCGGGGGGCGCCGTTCCTTGCGGTCAACAGCATGATCCGCGAAGATGTGAAGTTCGGAGGCAATTTGACCGTTCAAACGGGCTGGCAGTGGCGAGGCCAGGCGGGCCAGTCGCTTCGCGCCGGAGTCCACTATCTGAACGGCAAGAGCAACCAAGGGCAGTTCTTCAACGACTTCGAACACCAGATTGGTCTTGGCGTGTGGTACGATTTTTGAGCCGATGTTGCGGGAGCGATTTCACGAATACGGCCTGTTTCTCGGTCAATACCTTCGGAACTTCCGGAGCACGGGCGCGGTGTTGCCTAGCGGCCGGTGGCTCGCCGCGGCCTTGTCGAGGTATGTCGGCGGCAGCGACGGTCGCGGTCAGCGCATCCTCGAAGTCGGGCCTGGCACCGGCGCGGTCACAAGGACCATTGCCCGGCGCATGGGCCCGGCCGATCGGCTCGACCTGGTGGAATTGAACGACGCCTTCGTCGCCCGGCTCCGTGCGGCCCTGGCCGAGGATCCGATCTTTGCCCCGATCGCCCCGCGGACGCACCTGATTCACGGCCCGGTCGAGGATGTGGCGGGCGAGGGGATCTACGACGTGATCATTTCCGGCCTGCCGCTGAACAATTTCACCGCCCCGGAGGTGGAACGCATTCTCGCCAGGCTGGGCGGGCTGCTGAAGGCGGACGGAACGCTTTCGTTCTTCGAGTACATTTTTTTGCGGCACGCCCGGACCCTGGTCAGCGGACGAGCCGAGCGGGCCCGGCTGCGGGGCATCGGCAAGGCTTTGGCGGCCGTGCTCGGGCCTTATGAGATCCGCCGGGACTGGGTTTGGCCCAACGTCCCGCCAGCGTGGGTACACCATGTCCGATTCTCCAAACCCCCTCAATCGTAGCAGCACGACGGGGCGTCGGTGCCCGCGGCGCCGCGGGCGAGTATAATGAGCATAAGGGTTCGGCGAGATCGGGGGAGTCTACACGGCAAACGAGATCGCGGAGAAGTCGTCGATGGGTCGCGGGGGTAGTCTGCGGCGGTGGGGGATCGGCCTCCTGGCTTGCGGGGCGCTGGTGATCTGGGGCGGGCGGGCGCCGGCCGAGCCTTCCAAGCCCGGCGGCGCCAAACCCCAGCCCAAGCCGGTCCCCGCCCAGGACGAGCTGGACGACTATGAACTTCAGCGATTGCTGATCGACACGATCGACCAGGTCCAGCGGAACTACGTCCGCGAAGTGCCTCGCCGCAAGCTGGTTCAAGCCGCCATCAAAGGGATCTTGTCGGAACTGGACCCCTATTCGACCTACATCGCGCCCGACGAAATGGAGCGATTCCGCGACGCGTTGGAAAGCGAGTTCGGCGGCATTGGGGTTCAAATCACCTACGAGGGCGGGCGCCTGAAAGTGCTCAGTCCGATGGTGGGGACGCCGGCGTATCGAGCCGGCCTGATGGCCGGGGACACGATCCTCGAGATCGACGGCAAGAGCGCCTCGGAGATGAGCCTGGAAGAGGCGGTGCGCCGGGTGAAGGGCAAGCCGGGCACGCAGGTGACGCTGACCGTCGTCCATCCCGGCAGCCCCGAACGACACAAGCTATCCATCACCCGCGAGGTCATTCACGTCGACACGGTGCTGGGCGACCGCCGCAAGGCCGATGACCGCTGGGACTTCATGCTCGACCCGGAAAAGAAGATCGGCTACATCCGCGTGACCGCCTTCAGCCGCGAGACCGCGTCGGAACTCCGCCGCGCGCTTCAGTCGCTGAAGGAGCAGAACATGCGGGGTTTGATCCTGGACTTGCGGTTCAACCCCGGCGGACTGCTCAACTCGGCCGTCGAGGTGTGCAATCTTTTCATTTCTCGCGGAAGGATTGTGAGCACGGCGGGGCGCAACAGCCCGGAACGCGTTTGGGAAGCTCAGAACAACGGCGCCTTCGAGGGCTTTCCCATGGCGGTTCTGGTCAATCGCTTCTCGGCCAGCGCGAGCGAGATCGTGTCGGCCTGCTTGCAGGACCACAAGCGCGCGGTGATCGTCGGGGAGCGGACGTGGGGCAAGGGAAGCGTGCAGAACGTGATTCCCCTGGACGACCATGCCCACGGCGGGGGGAACGGCTCCGACGGGGAACTGCTCGCCCGCAGCGCGCTGAAACTGACCGTCGCCGGCTACCGCAGGCCCAGCGGGAAGAATATCGACCGGCCGCCCGGCGCCAAGGAGAGCGACGCGTGGGGCGTGGCGCCCGATCCTGGGTTCGAGGTGAAGCTCAGCGAGGAGGATCTCGCGATGCTGGTGGCGGATCGCCGCCATCGCGATATCTTGTCGCCGAAGCCGGCCGGGCCCGCCGACGGGAAACCCGATCCGACCCCGTCCACGGCAAACCCCTCCCCGCCCTCGCCTTCCTCCGCCATGCCCCCAGTGTCGTCCGACAACCAGACTCCGGCTTTCGTTGATCGCCAGTTGCAGCGGGCGATCGATTATTTGAATACGGAACTCGCCCGGGCGAAATAGGGCCGTCTTCCGTGGAAAGCGATGCGAAGCCGCGGCGGCGCGGCCGACGTGTTTCGCGGGAACTCTCGGCCGGAGACGAGGCAGGCGAGTTCCGCGACGAGGGGTGCACGCCCTTGCGGCGTCGGCGGCCTTCCGAGGCAGAGGGTCGGCTCAGGCGGGTTGATCCTTGACGGGGAACGCGCGAGCGTTGCCGTGGGCAACGGCGGAACAAGCATGAGAATCCTGACGTTGGAAACCACCTGCGACGAGACGGCGGCGGCGGTCGTTACCGACCGGCTGGAAGTCCTCGGCGCGGTGGTTGCCTCGCAAGACCCGCTGCACCAGCGCTTCGGCGGCGTGGTTCCCGAGATTGCCTCGCGGGCCCATGTCGAGCGGATCCTCCCGGTCATCGACGAAACGCTGCGACGCGCGGGCGTGGGATTAGGGGAACTCGACGCCATCGCGGTGGCCAACACGCCGGGGCTGGCCGGATCGTTGTTGGTCGGGCTGGTGGCCGCCAAGACGCTGTGCGTGGCGCTCGACGTCCCGCTGATCGCGGTGAATCACTTGCAGGCCCATATCTACGCCTGCAAGCTGGCCAGCGGAGAAAACGTTTTCCCGTGCGTCGGCCTGATCGTCAGCGGCGGCCATTCGAGCTTGTACCGCTGCCCTGGACCGCTGGATTTCGAGCTTCTTGGCGGGACGACCGACGACGCGGCCGGCGAGGCGTTCGACAAGGTGGCGGCGATGCTGGGGTTGGGGTATCCGGGCGGGCCGGCCATCCAGCGGGCCGCCGCGCGCGGCAACCCTTCGGCCTTTCCGTTTCCCCGGCCGTTCCTCCAGGATCGCCAACGCCTGGATTTCAGTTTCAGCGGCCTGAAGACGGCGGTTCGCTACGCGATCGCCGGTCCGGGCCGGCCCGACTTCAGCCAGATCCGCCTGACCCCGGAGCAAACGGCCGACCTGGCCGCGAGCTTTCAGGAAGCGGTCGTCGACTGTCTGGTCGGCAAGGCCTTCCTGGCCTTGGAGCTGACCGGCGAGCGGACGCTGTGCGTCGGCGGCGGGGTGGCGGCCAACGCCAGGCTTCGCGAGCGCCTCCAGGAGGAGGCCCAAGCCAAAGGCGTCCGCCTGCACATCGCCCCGCTCCGCCTCTGCACCGACAACGCGGTGATGGGCGCGATCGCCGTGGAGCGCTATCGCGCCGGCCGTTTCGAGCCGCTCGACCTCGACGCCGAACCCGGCCTGGTGCGAAACCCTCGCGCCGGCGGGGCAGGCGCCGCGCGCGCGGGCGAGCCGGTTCCCGGCTGAACGTCAGGGCGTCGGGCAAGGGTGCCTTCCGCCGCAAGGAGGCCCGGGGACGCTGGAGACCATGGGAGGAAAAACGACAACGCCTGTTTCATCGACAGCCGGTTCATGGCAACCGTTCGCAGGCGGGGGACGGGCCCATTTTACGGATTGTTTCGGACCGAACAGAAGCGTCTGTCCCCATGCCGGCAAAGGGTACGGTCGCCGTGAACGGTTGCCTTTCACGTGTTGGGAGGTGCCATGCCGATCTACGAGTTCTATTGCGTCGACTGCCACACGGTGTACAGCTTTCTCTCGCGTACGGTGAACACCACCAAACGTCCCGACTGCCCCCGCTGCGGACGGCCGAAACTCGAACGCAGGGTCTCACGCTTCGCGATCTCCAAGGGCCAGACCAAGCCTCCGGAGTCGGACGCCGCGATGCCCGATGTGGACGAGGACCGTCTGGAACAAGCCATGGAGCAGTTGGCCAGCGAGGCCGAGGGCATGGATGAAGACGATCCCCGCCAAATGGCCCGAATCATGCGCAAGCTCTGCGAGAGCGCCGGCTTGCCGTTGAATGAAAAAATGGAGGAGGCGGTCCGCCGTCTCGAGGCAGGCGAAGACCCGGAGAAGATCGAAGAGGAAATGGGCGATGTCTTTGACGACGAAGAAGATCCTTTCTTCGGCGAGCCGGGCAGCGGCGGGGGCAGCCTCCGCGGGTTGACGCGCAGGCTTCGACCGCCCCACGTGGACGAAACGATCTACGACATGTGAGCGTCGGCCGCGAGGACCGCGCCGTCGCCGAGGGCCCGCCTCACGCGGCCTGATCCGGTGAGGCCGAACCTTCGACCAAAGCGGCCGCGTCGCGCCGGGCGAGAGCCATGCCGCCTGGCAGCAACCAGCCGTGCGTGAAGCGGGACTTGCTGTCAGCTTGTGTAGCTGTTCACGGGGAGTGTCCGGTTGGCCGGCCGCCCTGTGAACGCCTGGCAGCCTTTTTGGGGGCCGGAAACGAATCCAGGTTCCAAGCGGCCAAAAGGAGAGACCAATGAGCCGGACCACCGTGGGCAGAGCCATGGAAATCCTCCTTATCGAGGACAACCCTCAAGATGCCCGAACCACCATTCAAGCCCTGCGGCACGAGGGCATTCGGTGCCGAGTGACGTTGGTTTGCGACGGGGAGGAAGCGATGGCGTTCCTTCACCGCGAGGGCGTCTTCGCCCGGGCGCCTCGGCCCGACGTGATCCTCTTGGACCTCGATCTGCCCAAGAAAGATGGGCGGCAGGTGCTCCTGGAGGTCCGCGGCGACGCGGACTTGGAGGCGATCCCGGTCGTGGTTTTGACGGGCTCGCTCGTTCACCAGGCCGTGCTGAAGGCCGAGCAATATCGCGTGGACGGCTTTTTGCCCAAGCCCGTCAGCCTCGATCAGTTCATCGACGTGGTCAAGTCGCTGCGTCGGTCCTGGCTGAGCGAGCTTATCGTGCCGCCGCCGTAGCGTTCTGGCCTCCGCCGATCGCGGCGAGGCGGGAGAAGGTGCGCACGTACAGGACGCCGCCGGCGACGGCTGGGGTGCTGTGGGTCTTGTCGCCAAGGGGAAATCGGGCGAGCTGTTGGAATCGCTCCGACGCGGCCAAGACCACCATTTCGCCGCTCCGCGTGGGGCAGTAGATCCGGTCGGCCACCCGAATCGGCGAACTGAAATAGTCGCCCCCGACCCTCTGGCGCCAATGGACCTTGCCGGTAGGGCCGTCCAGACACGTCACCACCCCGCGGTCCTGCCAGAGGAACACGAGGTTGCCTTTGGCCACGGGCATGGGGACATAGGGGAAGGGGTTTTGCAGCTCGTAAACGACGGATGGTTTGGCGTCGGTGTCCGGATCGCCCGGCCGAATCGCCACCATCTGCCGCCCCACGCCCCCCACGCCCGCGCTGGCGAAGATCCATCCGGCCGCCACGGTGGGCGAGCCGACCGTCCGGAACTGAAACACCGGCAACTCCCAGTAGGTCTTGCCGGTCGCCGGGTCGAGGCTCGATACGCCATGGGCCCAACTCGACAGGATGAGCTGAGGCTTGCCTCCGTCGGGCTGGAACAAACAGGGAGTGGTGAAGGCGGCCTTTTCGCTCCGGCGTTTGACCTCCCAGCGCGTCGCCCCGGTGGCCGCGTCCAACGCGAGCACGGAACTCGGTCCATCCTGGTCGTTGGGCACGATCACCATGTCGTTCCAGACGATCGGCGAGGCGCCCAGGCCATGCTCGGAGGCAAAAGGCGGGAACTCCCGTTGCCAGAGCTTCCGTCCGCTGTCCAGCGACAGGGCCGCGACCCGATAATGGCGAGGCGTCCCCCAGGTGACGAACGCCCGCTGACCGTCCAGCGCGGGCGTGGTGGAGGCGTAGCTGTTCAGTTGGCTCTTGGGATACGCGCCGGCCTCCAGCGCGGTCTCCCAGAGGCGACTTCCATCGCTCGTGCTTAGCGCAAGCACGCTCCCGCGGGCCCCGTCCTCGCTGGCGCACGTGACGACCACCCGATCGCCCCACACCACCGGCGAGGAGTGTCCCACTCCCGGCAACGTGACGTTCCAACGATAGTCCCGGGCGGTCCACTGGACGGGAATCGAGGTGGCCTCGCTTTCGCCGCTGCCGTTGGGGCCCCGAAACCGGGGCCAATGCGGACCGTCGGCTTCCCCCACTCCCACCGTCAGCAACGCGACGCTGATCCACCCCAGGTGCATGTGCAAACTGGCGATCATGGTCGATTGATCTCCTCAAGGTGTTGGGGATTCTACTTGTTGGCACCGGGGGTTGTCGAGGGTTGGCGCAGCGAAGCGGCGGCCGCCTTCGCGATTCCATGGGCGGCGGCGTAACCGTTCACGGGGACTGTCCCGATTTTCGCGGCGAAGTCCGCGAAAATGGGACTGTCCCCCTTGGCCGGTCAGGGGGCAGACGCATTTTTTCGGCGCGAAACGGGCTGGAAAACGAGCCAGTCCCCGGCCTGTGAACGGTTACGGCGGCGTTGATTCGCTCGCCTCCGAACCGCTCTTGCCCTGTTCCGCGGATGGAATGTCCACCGGGTTTGTTGTTGACACGCCGCATCGAGCATGGCCGAGTCACGCGCCGCAACTCATGGGTGGGAAAGGGGTTGGAATGCCCGCCGCGGCGCGCGATCGGTCTTGTCGCGGGGCGGCGTAGCCTGTAAGATACATCGAAATAAGTTGGTAACTGAAAATGGTTTAGGCAGTGAGAAACCTATCCAGCCCTCAACGCCGGGAAAGGAATCGGATGAACAACGCGGGTCCCAACTCCCTCGCCAAGCGACTCGGGATTGCTGTCTTGCTTGCCACCGTCGTGGCGACCTCGCAAAGGCCGGTGTGGGGCGATCCGGCGCCCCCGAGCGCGAAGGACCGGAACATCGCGGTGACGTTTACGGCGCTTTTGCGCAAGGAACATATTTCGCGTCGTCCCCTGGACCGCGAGATCTACAGTCGCACGGTGACTCAGTTCATCAAGATGTTGGATCCGGCCAAGGTCTACTTCTACCAGTCCGACGTGGACGGGTTCCATGCTCGCCAGGATGAAGTGGCCAAGGTCGCCCGCGGCGACGTCCAGTTCGCGCACGAGATGTTTCGCGTGTTCCTGGGCAGGCTGGACCAGCGGATCAAGCTGGTCGATCAACTGCTGGCCATGCAGCACGATTTCACGGTCGATGAGCGGTACGTGGTCGATCGCGACGCGGTCCAATTTCCCAAGGACGAGGCCGAGGCCTTCGAGCGGTGGCGACAGCGGATCAAATACGATCTGCTGGTCCTCAAGGCGGACCGGCTGGAGAAGGAAAAGAAGGCCAAGAAAGAAGCCAAGCCCGATTCCCCCGAAGTCCAGACTCCTCCGGGGCCGCCCGAAAACGAGGATCCCGTCGGCAAGCTCCGCCGCCGCTACTCCAGCTTTGCCAAGCGGATGCACCAGGTCGACAGCGAAGAGCTGCTGGAAATGTACCTGACCGCGCTGAGTTCCAGCTTCGATCCGCACACCAGCTATATGTCGCCCAGCACGCTGGAGAATTTCGACATCCAGATGGGCCTGAAGCTGGAGGGCATCGGCGCTGCCCTCCGCATGGAGGACGAGTACACGACCGTTCAGGAGATCATCGCGGGCGGGCCGGCGTTCCTCGACAAGCGGTTGAAGAAGGGCGACCGGATCGTGGGCGTCGGCCAGAACGCCGACGGCCCGATCGAGGACGTCGTGAACATGAAACTCAACGACGTGGTGAAGAAGATCCGCGGGCCGGCGGGCAGCGTGGTCCGGCTCGAGGTGATGCCCGCCCACAGCCAACAGAAGACGATCATTCAATTGACTCGGGCAAAAATCGAGCTGAAAAACAGTGAGGCCCGCGCCAAGGTGTTCGAGGAAGGCGCCCGACCCGACGGACGCCCCTACAAGATCGGGGTGATCGACTTGCCCAGCTTTTACATGGACATGGCGGCGGCGCGGGCTGGGCGACGCGACTTCAAGAGCACCACCCGCGACGTCCGCAAAATCCTCGACGATTTCAACCGCCAAGGCGTGGACGCCCTGGTCCTGGACTTGCGCCGCAACGGGGGCGGGTCCTTGCAGGAGGCGATCAGTCTGACCGGCCTGTTCCTCGGCGACGGGCCGGTCGTCCAAGTCAAGGACAGCGACGGCCAGGTGCGGACCTACAACGATCACGACGGCTCGATGGCCTGGAGGGGCCCGATGATCGTGCTGATCAGCAAGTTCAGCGCCAGCGCCAGCGAGATTCTGGCGGGAGCGATCCAGGACTATCGCCGCGGGCTGATCGTCGGCGACCACGCCACGCACGGCAAGGGCACCGTCCAAAGCCTGATGGACCTGGGCGAACAGTTGTTCCGCAATCCGTTTGCCACAAAATACGGGGCATTGAAGGTCACCGTGCAGCAGTTCTATCGCCCCAACGGCGACAGCACCCAACAGCGCGGCGTCTTGTCGGACATTGAGCTGCCCTCGCTGACCACGCACCTGGATGTCGCCGAGGGAGACCTGGATCATCCGATCCCCTTCGATCGGGTGCCGCCGGCCGAGTTCCGTCCGTTCGCCTCGGTCAACCCGGCGTTGATCGATCAGCTCAAGAAGCGGAGCATGGAGCGCTGCGCGCAATCTGCCGAGTTCGAGAAGGTCCGCCGCGACATTGCCCGCTACAAGCAGCAAAAGGAACGCAAGTGGGTTCCCCTGGAGGAACGGAAGTTCCTGGAGGAGCGGGCCGAGCTGAACGCCGACAAGGAAGAGGAAAAGCGGCTGGAGGAGGTCGACGGCCCCGGCGCGACGGACATCAAGAAGGATTATTACCTGGGCGAGGTCTTCGCGATCGCCGTGGATTATCTGAAGCTGCTGGGCGTCGCGCCGGCCCCGCAGGCGGCCCAAGCCGCCACCCCGAAGGACCGGTAGTCGGCCGAGGTGGTCGCCCTTTGCCGGGGTGTCATGCCGCACGGCCAATGCCATCCGGCGAACACGCACCGTGGTTTCCAGCGCGGGGGATCGGCGCGTTGCTTCTCTCGGCTGGCGGCCAGCGGGCCGCCGGGCCGTCGCGGCCTGACTCGAAAATCGTCATGACTAGCCACGGCGAGCACGCGTCGCATTCCTCGGACCGCTTTTCGGGTAGCAAGCGGCGGCTGGGGATCGCGCTGGGTCTGGCCGCGGGGTATATGGTGGCCGAGGTCGTCGGCGGCTTGCTGACCCATTCCCTGGCCCTGTTGGCCGACGCAGGCCACATGCTCTCGGACGTGGCGGCGCTTGGCCTGAGCTGGTTTGCCTTGTGGATGGCCGAGCGTCCCCCCAACGCCCGCAAGACCTACGGCTACTACCGCATGGAAATCCTCGCGGCGTTGGTCAACGGCGCGGCGTTGGTGGCCGTGGCGATCTATGTGTTCATCGAGGCGTGCGAACGGATGCTTCAGCCTCTCGAGGTCCAAGGCGGGCCCATGCTGGCCATCGCCGCCGGGGGCTTGGGCGTGAACCTGCTCAGCCTGGCGGTGCTTCGGGGGGTTCGCGACGCGAGCCTGAATCTCCGCGGGGCATGGCTCCACGTGCTCGGCGACAGCCTGGGGAGCGTCGGAGCGATGATGGCCGGCGCCCTGATCTGGGGCTTCGGATGGCAATGGGCCGATCCGGCCGTGTCGGCCGCGATCGGGGCCCTGATCGTGTACTCGGCCTGGCGGCTCCTCTCGGAATCCGTGGCCGTGCTCATGGAAAGCGCCCCGCGGGGAATCGACGTGGACGCCGTCGAGGCCGCGCTCCGCGCCGTGCCGGGCGTGCTGAGCGTTCACGATCTCCACGTATGGACGATCACCAGCGGCATGGATTCGCTCTCCGCCCACGTCGTCGCCGAGGACCACGGCCCGTCCGCGCCCCTGTTGGGGGACATCCGCCGGATCCTGGCCGCGCGATTCGGCATCCATCACGTCACGATTCAAATCGAGCCCGAGGGCTTCGACGAGCGCGCCGTCTGCCGGAATTCAACGCTCTGACGCCGTCTTCCCGCGGGCGCTCGGGAAGCCGAGAGGGGGCATCCGCCGCGCCGTCGGCCTACGGACCGGCGCGGGGCGCGTTTTCCGAGATGTCGGCGATCCGCCCGTCGCGGAGCCGGACGATGCGGTGGGCGCGGGCGGCGATGTCGGGTTCGTGGGTG
>Ga0073932_1001766_pt1 | contig 38197 bp, 26 predicted proteins | sample DewCreD2012metaG_FD_76967 | JGI IMG/M metagenome (GOLD analysis project Ga0073932, IMG submission 76967) | Hot spring sediment bacterial and archeal communities from British Columbia, Canada, to study Microbial Dark Matter (Phase II) - Dewar... ...
CGGGTGCGGCCGCCTTCTTGGCCGGCTCTGTGGCCGCCGTCTCCGCCGCGGGCGTCCGGACCGCAATCCCCAAGGAAACCAGGAGGATCAACCAGGAGGCGAAATCCCTTGCCGAAAACATGGGTCGTTGTCTCCGTGCCTCGAAAACCGCTTGCCAACACCACGAGCCCACCCCTGAGCAAAAACAGCCCCGTGGACCGCTACCATTCTCTCCAAGTTGCCTGGGATGATACAAGCATGGCGGCCGAGCCGTTCCCGCCGGGACGACACGAAGGCGGTCGGAAAGCCCGGTTTGCGTCCCGGTGGTTTTTCGTTCAAGCGATGCCGCACCGGCTCGCGTCGCCCTCGCGCCATCCGAGGATTGCCAGCACCGAAGCGGCCAGACCGTAGGCCGCGGCCCAGTGATACGGGGACTGGCAAAGGATGGCCGGATCGTCGGGCATGGCGGCGAGGACCGATTGGGGCCAGGCGACCACGGCGGGAACCAGTGGCGAGTGAATCACGCCGAAGAGGCTGCACGCGCCCGCCACTGCCAGAAACCCGGCCGCGCGCATCATCTTGCCGTCGATCACCGCCGCCAGGGCCGAGGCCCAAAGCAGGCTGGTGACGATGAATCCGCTCGACAAACAGCGGAGCGTCTGCACGGCGGCGGCCGCGTGATCCGGCGGGGAGCGGCCGGCCAAGGCCTGGTCCAGCGGAATCAAGGCGAGATAGGCCAGCGCCGGGAGCATGGCCAGGGCCACGGCAGGATAGTGGGGCACGGGCGTTGCGCGGAACGACTGCGAGCCGATCTCCAGGCCGATGAAGATCAGGATGGGGAAGGTGGCCGCCGGCGGCAGCCAGTCGAACACGTGGGTGAACCAACCGAACAGTCCGGCCGTCCCGATGAACAGGGCGGTGGCCAGCGTGTAGGCCGCGCGCCCGCCCATCGCCTTGTACGCCGGTTGGCCGATATAGGGCGTGTTCTGGATCACGCCGCCAAACAGCCCGGCCGCGACCGAGGCGAGCCCTTCGGTCAGGAGGATCGAGCGCGTGTCGTATTCGTCGCCTGCCGCCGCGGCGCTTTCGGTGCAGTCGATCCCCCCCACGACCGTGGCCAAGGCGAAAGGCGCCATGATCGGCAAGCTGGCCAAGGCCGCCAGGACCACGCGATGCCACCACGCGGCGTCCCAGGTGAACGCGGGGAGCAGATCCGGGGCTCGCCAGGCAGCCCCTGCCTCGCCGGCGATCGGTGGCACGATCGGCCAGCCCGCCGCGGAGCCCAAATGCGCGCCGACCCAAAAAACTCCCATGCCCAACAACACGGCGGCCAAGGCGCCGGGAACATGGCCTGGCAGCGGGCGATGGGCCACCAGGGTGACGAGGATCACGGCAAGCGACGCCATGCCCACCACCGGCACGGCGGCAATGTGGCTCCAAAGCGGCAGGAAGGCGATCAAGGCCAAAGCGATCCCCGCCAGCGAACCCAGCAACCCCGCCCGCGGCGCCCAACGCCGTATCCTCCCGCCCAACGGGGCAACCGCCGTCTTGAAGATCCCCACCAGGATCAACACGACGGCCGCCACGTGCCAGGCAAAGACCATGGCCTGATCGTGGGTCAGTCCGTATCGCGTCATACCCTCGCGCAGGGCGGGCAAGAGCACCAAGGGGCCGACGGCAAAGGTGCTCGGCGTGTCGAGACCCAAAGGCATGGCGGTCACGTCCGATCGCCCGGTCCGCCGGGCCAGCCGGAAGGCCATCCAGGTGTAGGCCAGGTCGCCCAACACCACGCCCAAGACCGTGCCCGGAATCATTTGCGTGAGCACGAACTCCCGCGAAAACCGCTGGTCGGCCGCCGGATCCGGGCTGGAGACCAACACCACTAGCACCGTCATCACGGCCACATTGTCCAGAATCAGTCCAAAAAAGGCGTTGAGGTCGCCCCAGCGGGCCCAAGCATAACGGTTCATGATTCCCTCTGTCGGACAGGACGGCGAGGCGTATGGCGCAGACGGCGACAACCCCGATGTCTCTCGACGGATAGGTTACCCGCTGGCGGCCCTGATCGGTGAGGGGGGCGAGAGGTCTCGCGGATGGTTTTTCGCCTCACGGTAACCGTTCACGGGGACTCTCCCGATTTTCGCAGCGAAGTCCGCGAAAATGGGACTTTCCCCCTGGCCGGTGAGGGGACAGGCACATTGATCGGCGCGAAACGGGCTGGAAAACGAGCCAGGCTCGTCGCGGAAGTCGCGAAGCAGCAGCCCGGTTGGCGAGCGTGGAAGCACGGACCGGGTGTTTATCGCTCGACGCGGATTTCCCAAACGTCGGGCCCGAGTTCCTCGGCCTTGACTTGGACCTCGAGGAAGTTTGCCAGCGTGGCGATGTTGGTTGTCGTGTGGGAAGAGGGCCGGAGGGTGCGGAACCGGCCCCCGCCGGCAATCGCCATGGGCAACAGCAGTTGATCCGCCAGGTGCTCGCCCACCGGGACATCCGCCGCGAGGTAACGTTCGGCTTCGCTTGCCGCGCTTGCGGCCACGCGCTCGGCGGGGACTCCTCGTTGTCCAAATGCGGTGAAGACTTCCGTCACCTGTTCGCAGCGGACTTCCAGCACCACGGCGTTGCCAGGGCCCACGGACTCGACTTCCTCGACCACGCCGCAGTCGCGGGGCCATCTCAACCGGCCGAGAGCCGCTTGCACCTCGCGCTCGGCAATGTGCCGAGGAAGCCGGGAGATGATGGCCCGAACGCGGCGCTGAACCACCCGGCCGCGCTGCAACAGTTCCAGCGGCTTCCATGGGGCCTGGGGCACAATCGAGACGCTCATCCGTCCTCCCCCGGCCGGATAGAAACCGTGGCGTTCGAGTGTGGCCTCGACACGAGGCCCCATGCGGGCCAAGAGCGGCAAAAAGGCTTGTTGCAGGAAATCGAAGGGCGGGGCGAAGCTGTTGTGCGTGCCGCCTTCCAGCAGGAGTCGGGAAGGGGCGTCGGCCAAGGCAAGGGCCGGGAGGACGGTCTGGAGCACGAGGCTCGCGCTGCCCGCCGTGCCAATGCGAAAATGGTATTCGCCCGCATGGATCCCTCGCGGCGCAAAGACCAGGTGCTGCGAGTTCAGGGTTGCGCCGCGTACTTCGGCCCTTCCAACCTCCGCCGCCGCCAGCACGGCCGTCAGGTGCTGCCGCTGCAACCCGGGCTTGGACCGCGCGGCGCGGATGCGTTGCATCTCCAACGGTTGGCCTGTGACCAGGGACAAGGCGAGCGACGTTCGCAGGATCTGCCCGCCTCCTTCGCCGCTGGATCCGTCGATGACGATCATCCCCGTCCGTCGCGCTAACGTCCCTGAGGCGGAGCGCCGCCGGGCAACGCATCTTGCCTATCCCAAGACGGGAATTGGTCCCGTTCTGGGACAGCCGATCACGCTGCCACGGGCCGCGGCCGAAGTCGTTTGAACAGATTGACGGTCCGCAACATGGCCCCGTTGGAATCGTAGAACTGAACTACCCCCGCTCGCAACAGCCACATCGCCATCAGCCCCTCCGCGCGGTACGTGCGAGCGACATGGCGGCCGGCCTTGATCAGCAAGGTCTCGTTCAGTCGACCGACATTCGAATCCTCAATCCCGAATTCCTCGAACACCCGAGCCACAAGCTCTCGAACTTGCTCAGGTTGAGGCGCGATGGTCATGACTTTGCCTCCCACGCTCCGACAGGTGGTTTTATGCCACCATCGAATGCGTTTTCCCCATTTATCAATCCTCTCTATTTCATCGGTCATTCCCATCGCACGGATGTTCCTAATTTTGCGGATCTAAGCCTGATTATTTTTGTTATTTTTTCTATTTTTACAAACGCGTCCGCTCGTACAGGCAACGGCGTGGCAAGTGGCGCATCCAGCGTGGTGTAGAGTGATCGGAAGCCTTGGTCTCGGTAGCGCGGCCTGCCTGCGTTGTCCCCTATGAAGGGTGGTGATTTATAGATCTAAGGAAGTGTCGCTCCGATGGAAAGGCGGCGATAGAATGGCGCGGGGGTGTTCCGCTTGGTTCGGCTCAATCCCTGGTATGCTCAATCCGTGGTGTTTCGAGGCGACAGCAGCTCAGTGGGGCTTTTTAAGCAGTCGAGGCGGGCATGGCGACGGTGACAATTCCACTGTTGCTCAAGGATTTGACCGGTGGTGTTCGCCGGGCAGAGGTGTCGGGCGAGAATCTTGGGGAGATTTTGCGGGCGCTGGATGGGATCTTCCCAGGGTTGGAGGCCAAGATGGTCAGCGAGGGCAAGATCCTGCCTTACGTGACCTTCACGGTCGATGGCGCCATCGCCGCCCGGGGCCTCGACACGCCGGTCGGGCCCGAAAGCGAGGTCTGCATCCTGCCGTCGATGGGGGGAGGGTGCTAAAGGGCAGCCTTCGGCAGGGTCTTAAGTCGAAGCCGTCGCTTGGGTTCACCGCGCGAGTCGGCCAGGGGACTTGCTGTCGGCGCTCCCCCGGCCAGGCTCAACGCCCGATCGCCAGCAGGGACGCCGCGGGGCTGCGCATGTTGTCGCGGCGCCGCGAACCCATTTCCGAACGCATGGTCCAAGGCAGCGCGGCGTCGAGCGATGCCGCGTTTGGCGCGTTGTACGAGGCGTCGGTCGTTTGACATTGTTCCAGACCCGCGAAGAGGAAATTGCCAAGGCGATGCTGTGGGATCGGCGCCGCCTGCGGGGCGAGCTGCGCGCGATCCTCGCCGACGGCGAGCGCGGCAAGCGGATCGATCGTCGGCTCGCCGATTGGCGGGCGCGTCTGGAGCGATCCATAGCGCTTTGCGAGTCGCGCCGCCGGGGGCTGCCCCGCATTGCCTACGACGACGCCCTGCCGGTGGTCCAACGCCGCGCGGAGATCGCCGACGCCGTGCGCGAGCACCAGGTGGTGATCGTGTGCGGCGAGACGGGTTCGGGAAAATCCACGCAGATCCCCAAAATCTGCCTGGAGATCGGACGCGGCGTCGCGGCGCTCATCGGCCACACGCAGCCCCGCCGCATCGCCGCGCGGAGCATCGCCGCGCGGATCGCCGAGGAACTGGGTTCGCCGCTTGGGGGCGCCGTGGGGTTCAAGATCCGCTTCGCCGAATCGCTCCAGCCTGGCGCCTACGTCAAGCTGATGACCGACGGCATCCTCTTGGCCGAATGCCAGGCCGATCGGCTGCTGGAGCAATACGACACGATCATTATCGACGAGGCTCACGAGCGGTCGTTGAACATCGACTTCTTGTTGGGCTACCTCAAGCGAATCCTGCCGCAGCGCCGCGATCTGAAGCTGATCATTACCTCGGCCACGATCGACGCCGCGAGGTTCGCCGAGCACTTTGCGTCGGCTCGCGGGCCGGCGCCGGTGATCGAGGTCAGCGGGCGGACATATCCGGTCGAGATCCGCTACCGGCCGTTGACGCCCGACGAAGACGGCAACGAGCCGGAATGGGAGGACGCCGTGGCGGGGGCGGTCGACGAGCTAACCCGGGCCGGGCCGGGCGACATCCTCCTGTTCATGCCCACGGAGCGCGACATCCACGAAATGGTGAAGATGCTCCGCGGCCGGGTTCACGGCGCGGAAATCCTGCCGCTTTACGCGAGGCTCTCCATGGCCGAGCAGCAGCGCGTGTTCCAGCCGCACCGCAACCGCCGCATCGTCATCGCCACGAACGTGGCCGAATCCTCGCTGACCGTGCCGGGCATTCGCTACGTCATCGATCCGGGCACCGCCAGGATCAGCCGCTATTCCGCGCGAACCAAGACCCAGCGCCTGCCCATCGAGCCCATTTCGCAAGCCTCGGCCAACCAGCGCGCCGGGCGGTGCGGCCGCGTGGCCGAGGGGATTTGCATTCGCCTGTATAGCGAGGAGGATTTCGCCCGCCGCGACCGGTTCACCTCGCCGGAGATTCAGCGGACCAACCTGGCCTCGGTCATCTTGCAGACGAAGGCCCTGCGCCTCGGCGCCATCGAACGGTTCCCTTTCCTCGATCCACCGCGGAGCGACGCGATCCGCGACGGTTACCGGACCCTCGTCGAGATCGGGGCCTTGGATCGGGACCACGCCCTGACGGACATCGGGCGTCAACTTGCCCGGTTGCCCCTCGACCCGCGCATCGGCCGCATGATCCTCGCTGCCCACGAGGAGAACTGCCTGGCCGAGGTGCTGATCATTGCCGCGGCCCTCGAACTCCAAGACCCGCGCGAACGCCCCTTGGAAAAGCAGGAATCGGCCGATCGGGCCCATGCCCCCTTCGCTCACCCCGATTCGGATTTCCTTTCCTACCTCAGGCTGTGGGATTTCTACCAGCATCTGAAATCGAGCCTGTCGCGCCAACAGCTTCGCAAGGCGTGCCGGCAGCATTTTCTTTCGTACCAGCGGATGCGGGAATGGACCGACATCCATTTGCAGCTTTTGCAACTGGCCGAAGAGGCCGGGATGAAGCCCGCCGCGCGCCGGGACGAGTACGCTCCCATCCATCGGGCCATCCTGCGCGGCTTGCTGTCCAACGTGGCCGTGCGGGGCGAGGGGAAGCGGCGGGGGGCCGTTTTCCACGCCGACGAAGAGGCCGCCCAGGGCAACACCCTCCCCGCCGACGCCCCGGAATCGGGCGGCCGACCGCTCCGTGCGTCGGACTATGTGCTCGCGGGCGGACGCCGGGCGGTCCTTTGGCCGGGCTCCGGCGTGTTCGAGTCGAAGCCCCGCTGGATCGTGGCCGCCGAGGTCGTCGAGACCACCCACCGGTACCTGCGATGCTGCGCCGCCATCGATCCGCGCTGGATCGAACCGATCGCCGGCCACGTGGTCCAGCGCTCCTACAGCGACATCCACTGGGACCGGGCCAGCGCCTCGGCCATGGCTTTCGAGAAGGTGACGCTGTTCGGGCTGGTCTTGGTGTCCGGTCGCCGGGTCCGCTACGGCCCGATCGATCCAGCCGCGGCGCGCGAATTGTTGATTCGCCACGGGCTGGTGGAGGGCGAAATCGACCTGAGGGCCGATTTCCTCGAACACAATCAGCGGCTTGTCCAGGACCTGGAACGGATGGAGGCCAAGCTGCGGCGCAGCGATTTGTTGCGTCCCTCCTGGGATCGCTTCGCCTTCTACGATCAGCGAATTCCACAAGACGTTTACGACGGGCCTCGTCTGGTGAAATGGCTCGCCGCCGAGCGCAAGAGGGACCCCCAAGCGCTGTTCATGTCCACGGCTGACCTTCTCCGCGACCCCGGCGCCGAGGCCCCGCCGAACCGCTTCCCCGAGGCGATTCCCGTCGGCAATCTCCCTTGTCCGGTGGAATATCGGTTCGAGCCCGGCTCGGCCGAGGACGGCGTAACGCTGGCGGTCCCGGCCGAGATGCTTGGGCAGGTCGACGCGCGGCAACTGGGGTGGCTGGTGCCAGGCCTGCTGGAACAAAAGCTCGTGGCCCTGATCCGCGCCCTGCCCAAGGAAATCCGCCGCCGCCTCGTCCCCGCTCCCGAAATGGCCCGCAAGGCGCTCGCCCTGATGCGATTCGGCGACGGCGATTTCCTCCATGCGGCGGCGGCGGCCCTGGGGCGCGTGTCGGGCCAGCGGATCCCTCCGGAGGCGTTCCGCGAGGACAAGATCCCCGAGGCGCTCCGCATGAACCTTCGCGTGGTGGACCCGGCCGGCCAAACGCTCGCCTCCGGCCGCGACCTGAATGCGGTGCGGCGGAAGCTCGGCGAGGAGACGGCGGCGCTCGTCGGCAGGCTGGAAGATCCCGCCTGGACTCGGGACGGATTGAAGGGATGGGATTTCGACGACCTCGCCGAACAAGTCGAACTCCGCCGCGGCCACGTCACGATCCGCGCCTTTCCGATGTTGGTCGACCAAGGGCACTCGGTGGCTTTGCGCCTCGCCGACACTCCCCAGCGGGCAGTCAAGGAAACCCGCCGGGCCCTGCGGCGGCTCTTCACTTTGGCCGCGGGCCGGGAACTCCGTTCGCAGACGCTTTGGCTCCCCCGACGAGACGTGCTGGAGTTGCACGCCCGACTCCTGCCCCATTTCGACTTCCATCGCGACGTTGCCGAACTGATCGCCGAACGGGCGATCGCGCTTGCCGAGTCCTCCCACGACCTTGGCGGCAAACCCAACCAGGCGGGCCTCGGCCTCGGGCAGACGGCCGCCGGGAACGCCCCGGCCCGGGGAGTTGCGCCCTCGCCATGCGCGCCGGGCCGCATTCCACGAACCAAGACGGAGTTCGAGGGCCTGATGGCGGCCGCTCGACGCTGCATCGGCCTGGCGGTCCAGGATGTCGCCAGACTGATCGGCCCGCTCTTGGAAGCCTACTATCAGGCCCGTCTGGCCGTGGAGCGGCTTGGCGGGGGCGACGGGGCTTTGGCCCGGGCAGTAGCGTCCTCGCCCGCGGCGTCCGGCGCGCGAGGAACCTCCCATACAATCGCCTCCAAGCCTGCCCCTCTTCCCAACCGGGGAATCGCCGCCCGGCCAGACGCCCCGGCCCAGCGGAGTCCGGCGGAAAAGTCGCCGTGGCACGACGCGCTGGAAGACGTCCAGGAACAGATCGAGCATCTCACCGCGCCCGGCTTCCTGGTTGCCACCCCCTGGGAATGGCTTCAACACTATCCCAGGTATTTCAAGGCGATTTCCCTCCGGCTCGACGCGGCCCGCGGCAATCTCGAACGCGACCGCACGCATGGCAACGAGATCCGCCGGCGATGGCTGGCCTGCCTCCGAAAGATGGAGGACAACCGGCGGATGGGAATCGAAGACCCTGAACTCATCCGTTACCGCTGGCTGCTGGAGGAGTACCGCGTCTCGCTCTTCGCCCAACGGCTGGGCACGTCGCTGCCGGTCTCCGCCAAGCGTCTGGACCAGCAGTGGGAACGCGTGGGCGGCAAGCCCTGATTCCCAGGCATCACCGCGGCGGTTTCGGTTCGGGCGGAAACGAGGAGGATGGGCCGTGCGTCCGGCAGCGCCCCGCCCGACCTCCGTTTCGTCCAGCCCACCAGCCCACGGACGAAGCCCGGCGAAATTCGCGGGCCGGATCCTACGGTTTCTCTTCCCCGGTTTCCTGGTCTTCGTCGCTTTCCTCCGCCTGGCCGACGTCAACCTCCGACCAATCCAGGTCGCTGACTTCCTTTTGCAATTCCTCCAGGGCCTGCTTGGCGCGGGCGAGGTCCGCGCGTTTAACGACCACCTGGACCGCGCCGTCCAGCCCGATCGTTCCCGCGAACGCAGCCCCTTCGAGGGCGGTCGCCTCGATGCCGCGTTCGGCCAGCGCCGTGACGATGCTCGCCGCCTCGGCCTCGGTGGCCAGCGACACGAGCGTCTCGGGACGACTTTGGTCGTCGGTCAAAAGGGATTCCTCGGGGATCCGCAGGATCAACTCCTCCACGGATCGCTTGGGCACGTGGTGGACGCCGTTGGCGTCGCGCCAGTAAGGCGCTTCCTCCGGGCTTTTGCCATGCTCCAAGACGACGGTTTCGGCCGGGGCGCCGAGGGCCAGCACCAAGAGGATCTCGAAACGCGTCGGAAGGTTGAGCGTTTGCGCCAAGCCCTCGCGATCGATCGAGGCGATCATGCAGCCGCCGAAACCTCGCTCGGTCGCCCCCAGGAGGATCGTCTGCGCGGCAATGCCGTGATCGCAGTAGAAATCCTTGGCAATTCGCGTATCGCCGACCACGACGATGTAGGCGGTGGGCCGCTCGCCCTCGGCCGGGCCGGGCCAGTCCCGAAGCGCGGCCGCCCAGCGGAGGTGGGCGAAAATGGCCGCGTTCCGTTCCGGACTGGACGACAGTACATACTTCAGCGGTTGACGGTTGCCCGCCGAGGCGCACAGCCGCGTGAGCGAGACCAACTCGATCAACGTCCCTTCCCCAACCGCCGGCTCCTGGCGGAAGCGGCGGAAGCTGCGAGTGCGGGTCAACAGGTCTTCCAGGTTCATGGGCCTACTCCTTCGCGCTGGATTGAGGTGGGAGTGGACACGGAACGCTTCGCCGCACACCTGCCCGAGCGCCGAGGCGGATTCCTCCCCGTGTTTGAGCCACCGGATGCGGATCAGACCGAGGATCGGCTTCCGCCGGCCCTCACCAAAACGACCGACGGTCATGACCGCCCTGACGGGGCGTAATCGTTCACAGGCCGGGGACTGGCTGAATCTTCGGATTGTACAGGACCGACAAACGCGTCTGTCCCCTCACCGCCAAGCGGACGGTTCCATTTTCACGGACTTCGCCGCGAAAACCGGGATAGCCCCCTTGAACGGCTGCGACAGCGCGGCCCAAGGGATCATACCGAGCGAGCCTGCCGGAGTGAAGCCATTTTGCGAAAAAAAGGCCCGGGTCGCGCCCCGGCGACTCATCGATGCCCCAGCGGCGTGCCGCTCGCCCTGGGGGTCACTTCTTCGCCTGCGCCTTCTCCAGCGCTCCGTCGTCGAAGATCGCCGCGCCTTGCTGCCAGATGCAGTGGATGTGGCTATAGAGCGTGTAGCGAACCTTGGCGGTGTTCGGACCCGTCGTGAACGTGGTGGAGACCCTCTGGAAGTCGGGCGTCGATTTACGGATGCCGGCCTTTTCGTGCTGGCGCAGGACGCGGCCTTGGGCGTCGAGTTCCTCGATCAGCAGGCCGGCGAAATCGCTGGCCGCGGCGCCGAAGCCCTTGCCGTTCTGCTGTACGTCGAGCCCTTGCACCCAGGCCGAAGCCGTCAGCTCGGTGTTCGGGTCCACGGCCACGTCTTGCCAGAGCCGAAGCTCTCCGCCGCCGTCGGTCACGTGGCTGATCGCTTCCTTGCCGCGGAAGATCCGCTTCGGCCGCCATTCGTAGATCGACTCGGGATAGATGTAGCAGGCCACGCCGGGCGAGAACTGGAACGTCCACGGGCCGCGCTGGCCGCTCGTGCCGTGCTCCATGCTCCGGGCCGCGGCAAAGCCCTGCTCGAAATCGCCGTTTATCAGGAGGTTGTTGGTCGGCAGTGGGGCGAGGATCAGGTCGAAACGATTGTCGCCAGCGTTCAATTGCACCACGCGAGCTTGCGCGTAGTGGCCCTGCTTGGCCACTTGCAGCGAGACGATCGCCAGGTCCTCGAAACCCGGGATGTTGAACTTCCCGTCCGGACCCGCCCGAACCGACCGCTCGCCCGCCGTTACCAACGCGCCGGCCAGCGGGTTCTTCCGCTCGTCCGTAACGGTGCCCGTGATCGCGGCCGGGGCGGGCGGGCCGTCGAGCACGCAGGCGTCGAAGGTGACCGAGCCCTCTTTGGGGTCGCAGCCTTGGGTGGCATCAAGCACGAAGCGGATCTTTGCCGTGTCCGGCTTGGTGGTGATGGCCGTGGCGAGATAGACTTCCGAATTCTTGGGGATCGCGGAAGTCCGAGCGACCAGCTTGCCCGCGGCATCCAATTCCTCCAGCACCAGGGCCGCCGAATCGCCCGGGTTGCGGCCGAACCCCTTCCCGCCGGCGTCGCGGCCCTTCACCACCACGGAGGCTCGATAGGGGCTATTGGGTCGCACGGCGATTTCCTGGCTGAGCCGGCAGCGGCCTTTGCCGACGATCCGCACCGCGTCGGCGCCCTCGGCGACTTCGGGCTGTGCATCCATCGCCTTGGCCGCGGCGGTCTCGCGCTGGGGAGCGGCCGAATCGCCTTCGTGTTTCCATTGGGCCGGAAAGCTGGCGGTCTGCGCGTCCCCGTCCTCGAAGCCGGGATTACGTAAGAGGTTCCGATGCGCCACGCACACCGGCGTTGCTCCCACGCCGCCGTCGCCGGGCCCGACCTCGATCGCCTGGACGAACGCTTCGCCGACGAGTCCCGTCTTCGGATCGCCACCGGTGAAGCGGAAGTCGATGACGCCGTTGCGGGGCTCGATGTCGTTGAAGACGAGGTCCACCGCCCGATTCGGCCCGCCCGCCGTAGCGACGACGTCCATTTTCTTGACCAATTCCTTGCCGTTGATCGCCAGCGTGATGCAATTGCGGTTGGTGTCCAGCCCCCGTGCGGCGGCGAATTTCAATCGGGCGTGATACTTTCCGGGCCCGACGGTCACGTTGACGATGAACTCCTTGGCGTGGACGCCGTAGCGATAGAGTTCGGGATCGGGGGTGCCGGCAATCGCGCTGGCGGAGGGTGTGGTCCACCACGTGCTCGCCACGCTGTCGGCGCCGTGACCCAGGCGCACGACAAACTCCGTCCCCGGCCGCCAGAGGTTACCGGCTGAATCCTTGATATCCTCGCGGCCCGTGTAGCCGAAGACCATCCGCTGCGCGTCGGTCGGCCCCCCGCCCTCGCCGAAGTCGGTCGTGCCTGTCGCCGCCGACCACTCCACGCCGCCCAGATAGACCTTGGCGCCCTTGGAAACCGGATTCTTCTTTCCCAACACGAGGATCTTGAGGGTATGCTTCGTGTTGGACAGGCCATTGCGATAAAACAGAGTGCCCTTGCGGGGACTCGGGTTCCAGCAGTCGATTCCCACCAGTTGCTTGACGCCGTCGAGATAGACCTCGGCCAGGCCGCCGTCAGGGCCCGTGTTGCCCAGGACGCGCACCTGGTTGCCCACAAATTCGGCAGTCGCCGATGACCCTGCCTGGTCACTGACGCGAAAAGGACCGTCTTCGGTCCACTTTCCGCCAAGCGGCAGGAGCCGCGCCTGGGGCTGGTCCGGGAGCGGTCCAGCGCTCAGCTTTGAATCCTCTGCCAAGGTCGGGATCACCACGGCGATGCGGCGGATGCCGTCGTGGCGAATTCTCACCAGGGCGTCGCCGTTGCCCAGCGGCTTCACCGTATAACCGTTCTGTTCGAGACGGTCTCGCTTGGGGAGCCGCTGACCGGCGTCGGGGACCAACACGGCCTCGGGCTCGGATTTCACTCGCAAAGTGGCGATCGTGCCCGGCGGGGCGTCGAACGTCGTGTATTCGACCATTCGGTCGGCATACCCAACGTCGCTCACCACCGACGTGCTGTTGACGATGTGGTTCTCTCGCGGCGGGGCAAATTCCTCCGGCATCCAGGCAATCGTCGCCAGAAGATGCTTCAGCGCCATGGGGTGGGCGATCTTGAACCAGGCGTTGTTCACAATAAAGCCGCCGTCGATGTTGTCTTCGGAGACGCCCGTCTCGTGGCCGTCGTAGGTGGCGAGGATTTGCATGCGTCGGGCCAGTTCCCGGGCCCAGACGCTCTGCGCCTCGACGCCGTATTGGGCGAAGGCCACCGCCAGCTCCATCGGCCCGTACCAGAGCGAGCGCTCGCAGCAACTGCTCGACTCGGGATAGGCCCAGGCGCCGCTATAGACTTCGCCGCCGGAGTTGGGGTCCACGCTGGTGTGGTTCAGGAAGAGCGAGAGGATGTTGCGCGCGTCGTTGCGCCAGTTGGGGAACGCCTCCTTGTTGTCCATCATGTATCGGGCGGCGAACTCGGTGACGTTCTCGGCCTGGACCGGGTCGTTCCAGTCCCAGTAGTTGCGGCCCCAGGTGTCGTTGACCGTCCAGGCCGGAAGGAGCACGTCGCGCAGATACGCCCGGGCGGCATCGCGGGCCTGGACGATCTCGTTGTCCTTGCCCGTGTGGCCCAGCCGGATCAACTCGTCGAAGAAATAGGCCAGAAAGGCCACGCCGCCGGTCTGCTGGACGTCTTTCCACGGGGCGGATTCGGGATTGGCGTATCGCCCCCAGGGCGCCGCGCCCGGCGTGCGGTTTCGCTTGGCGGCCATCAGGTCGCCCCAGTGCTTGGCCGCCTCGAACCACCGTTGGTTTCCAGTAATCTGGTACGCTCGCAAGAGCGGCACGCCCACCTCGGCCACGATGTCGAGCTGGATCATCCCCTTCGGGTCGCACTTGCCGTAAGGCTTGCCCTTGATCGGCACGCTGATCAGGAAATTCGGCCAGGGATGATCGGCCGGCGTGCAGCAATGGTCCAGCAGGGCGTCGGCCTGGAGGGTCATGATCGCAATCGCGGCCGGATCGCCGCTATAGCGGTAGTAATCGACCATGGCCGAGAGGATGTACGCCGCGCGCTGGCCCAGGTCGCCGTTGGCCCAGTCGTTGATCGGGATGGGCGTGATTTTCCCGTCGGGATCGATCTTCCAGTGGCCGTTGAACACGTAGTGCGGCGCCGCGCTCGCGGCGGCCGGCGGCTCGACCCAGGGGTAACGCTTGAGCGTCTCGGCAGCGATCCGCAGGCGGAAATCGATCTGTCCGTTCTGGCCCTTATACCACGGAGCGATCACCCCATGCTTGTCGTGGACCGCCGCGTGGGCGTAGTAGCGCTTCTGGATCGTCGCGGCGGCGCCCCGCCCTGGAGAGACAAGTCCGCCAACGATTGACGCGCAAGCAACCCCCATCGAAAGCCCGACCGAAAGAGGGAACCTCAGCAAGTACGATCGACGAACCATGACAAACCTCCCAGAGAGCGTGGTTGATCATCTTCCTCCCCGGCTCAGCGGGAGAGGCCCTGGAGCGAGAACGCCCCGAATCGGTAACGGTGTTTTGTGATTGCCGTCGTCCGGCGGGCTTGCTGTGGGAAAATCGCCCGCGGTCCCTACTCGGCGGTGTTGCCACCGCGGGGGTCTGGGGCGGGGATGGTTTCCTCGGGCAGACCGGGCAACTGGAGCTGCTCGATCTGCGGCAGGCTCGCGCCGATGATTCCGGACAGGTCTCCATACAAACCCGCCGTATTGGCCGCCGCGCGCTCAAGTTGCTTCTCGCGTTTGGCCCAGAGCTTCTGCGTCGCCCGCTTCTCCGCTTCCAGGTCCTCGCGGAGCGTGACAAACGCCTCGACGATGCCTTCGACGCGGTGGCGAAACTCCGGACCGGAGAGGTAGTTGTAGAGGAGTTCCATCTTGCCCTGACGCCCTTCGAGGGACCGTTTGGCCGCGGCCACCTCGATCAGGCCCGCCCGAAGCGCGGCAGCCAACCCCATCGCGCACGCCCGGCCGGTCACCCACACCCCGTCGATGCAGCCAAACGTGCTCAACCCCTTGGGCAGTTCCACCGAGGCGAGGACCGCGATCTGCGCCTTGGCGGCTCGCTGATCGTCGCGCAGCTTCGGCAGCCAGCCGTCGCTCCACGCCTTCGTGCGCTTCGACTCCCAAAGGATCGTTCCGCACAGAGCGCCGCCGGCGTCGTGCACGTGCTGCAGCACGTCCCCGCCGTGCACGCCTTTGGGGACCGGCACGATCTGGTCGTAGGGAAATTGTCTCCGCAAGAGTTCCTCAAGCTCCAGTTCCAGGACCTCGCCCTGGGCCTGCTGCGAGCCCTGCTCGGACTTCCGCTGAAGCTCGCCGATCTGCTTGCGCAGATCCTCGATGAGCTTGTCTTTTTCGGCCTCCTTGAGGGCTCGTTCTTCGGTCGCCTCTTGCCTGGCTTGCTGGCGGATCTTTTCCCGCTCCTCGTCGATCTTTCGGGCCACCGCGAGGTCCATCTCGCGTTTCTGGTCTTCGAGTTCTCTGGCCCGCTTTCGCAAATCGAGTTCGGCCTGCTGAGCCTCCTGGAGCTTGGCCCTGGCCTCCGACAGCGCGGCGTCCCGCTCACGGATCTCCAAGGCGACGGCCTCTCTGGCCCTGGCCAGGGCCTCCTGGCCAATCCGGACACGCTCTTGGTCCAGCCGTGCCTGGACCTCGGCGTCCATGGCTTCCCGCGAGGCCTTCAAGGCCTGCTCCCGCTGGCGAAGCTCCTCCGCCTTGGCCGCGAATTCCTGCTCTTTCCGTCGCCGCTCCGCCTCGTACTCCTTGCGGAGCTGCTCGCGCAACTGCGCGGAGAGAACCTCGGTGACCTCGATTTCGTATTTGCACTTCGGGCAAAGGATTGTGTCGGGCATGGGTTTGTTGTAGCAGAGAAGCCGCGGGGCGTCCATCATGCCCGGGCGTTGGGCGAGAAGCGCCGAAAAGACTCTCTCTTGGAGGAGGAGTGCGGCGTGGTCGGAAATCCTTATGTGGCGGGAACAAAAGGCGTCTTGTTTTGGTCCGGCGGAAACCGCCCATTCGCAACGACTTGCGCCGAGCGCACCCGGCTCACTTTTTGCCCTTCGGAGTTGACAAAATCTGGCAGCGGCCCTAAAATAACGACAGTTTGCGCAAGCAACGCGGAGACTGGGCTTCAACCTGGGAAGGCAAGTGCTCAGGCCAGCGGGCGAGCGCGCGGCCACGAGGACGCTGCGAGTCATTTTGGAACACCCGCTGGGCGATGGAGGAACGGAATCGATGTTGCGAGTACACCATCGCAAGAGACCGCTCCTTGACGGCCTTTACTCGTTGACTCGTGTTTTCGTCGTAGGCTGGTTCATCCTGTTCTCTTGGTTGGGGAACCAGATGACGACGGTCCTCGGGGTGAGGGCCTCGGCCAGTCCGGTTTCTGGCCGCAATGCGCCCACCGAGGAAGAAGACCACGGCGCCCGGATCTGCACGGCGCCGAGCAAAATGGCCGTGCGGTTGTTTCGGGGCAAGGCGCCGCGGCTTTTGATGGGCCAGAGGCGCGACTCGCTGGCGACCGGTCCGTCCGCGTGCGGCACGGCTCGAAACACCACCGTGAACGCCGTGCCGGCGAGCGAGCACGCCATGCGCAACAGCATCGGCGCCCCCTTGCGTTGTTGATCTTCCCTTCGGCGCTCCCGCGCGGCGGATTCCGCCGTGGGCGGGGCCGCCGAATCTCGAGCGGGGCCGGACCTGACCGGCGCCCCTGCTTTCCTTGATCGCCGTCCACCAAGGCGCAGGCTTACCGTCCCGCGCTTTGGCGTGGTCGGCATTCATCCCACAAGGCATCGGCGCCGCGCCGCTGCCCCGGCTTGTCGCGCCCGCGTCGCGCGGCCGCGCGCCGAGCATCCTGATCGAGCCACCAATACCACGGGAGGAATCCACCATGAAAAAACTGATTCAAGGAATCCACCATTTCCAGGCCAACCTGTTCAGTTCTCAACGCGAGTTGTTCGAACGGCTCGCCCGCGGCCAGCAGCCCGTCGCGCTGATGATCACCTGCTCCGACTCGCGCATCAACCCGAATCTGATAACGCAAACCGAGCCCGGCGAGCTGTTCATCGTTCGCAACGCAGGGAACCTCGTGCCTGCGCACGGGGGCCCGGTGGGCGGCGAGGCGGCGACGGTGGAGTTCGCCGTGGTGGGGCTGGGAATCCGGGACATCATCGTTTGCGGCCACTCCCTCTGCGGGGCGATGAAGGCGTTGTTGGATCCCGACTCCCTCCGCCAGACCATGCCGGCGATGTGCGCGTGGCTTGGCCACGCCGAGGCGACACGCCGATTGCTGGAGGAAAAATACCCCGATTTGAGTCCGGCGGATCGCCTCAACGTGGCGATCCAGGAGAACGTGCTGCAACAACTGGACAACCTTCGCACGCATCCCGCCGTGGCCGACCGCGTCGCCCGCGGCGAACTGAAGCTTCACGGATGGGTCTACAAGATCGAGACCGGAGAAGTGTTCGCGTACGACCCCGGCCGCGAACAGTTTCTCCCGCTGGCGGCCGGGCCGGAGGAACCGGCGCTGGCCCACGGCGCGTTGGTCGCGGAACGCCTCTCTTGAGGCTGCCGCGGTTCGGGGATCCCTGTTCTCGATTTTGACGAGGAGATGATTCCATGCACGACGTAACGACGAGTTCGAAACTTCGGGGCTTCATGGAAAACCTGAAGTACGACTTCACCGCCTCGATCGTGGTGTTTCTGGTGGCCTTGCCGCTGTCCATGGGCATTGCGATCGCCTCGGGCGTGCCGGAGGACAAGGCCGCGGCCGTGGGCATCGCCACGGCGATCCTTGGCGGGTTGCTGGTCGGCGCGTTGAGCGGGTGCCCGCTTCAAGTCAGTGGACCGGCGGCCGGTCTGGCGGTGTTTGTCGGTCAGATCATCGCCCAGCACGGCTTCGCCGCGTTGGGGATGGTGGTGACCATCGCCGGTCTGGTGCAATTGGCGGCCGGGGCCTTCCGGTTGGGACCTTGGTTCCGCGCCGTCTCACCGGCCGTGATCCAGGGGATGCTGGCCGGGATTGGCGTGCTCATCTTCGCCTCCCAGTTCCACGTCATGGTCGACGACCAGCCGCCGGGCACGGGCAAGGCGTTCGGCGGATTGGTGAATCTGGCGACCATTCCCGGCGCGGTCTGGCGCGGCGTAACCCAAGAGGCCCATCAGGCGGCGGCGGCGATTGGCCTCCTGATGATCGTCTCCATCGCGATTTGGCCCCGGATCGCGCCTCGCAAGCTGGCGTGGCTGCCCGCGGCGCTGTTTGGCGTCCTCGTGACCGCCAGCGTGGCGACCGTCTTCCAGTTCCAAGTGAAGTACATCGAGGTTCCAGACAACCTGCTGGAGGCCCTAAGCTGGCCATCGGCCGGCGCATGGCTCAGCCTGGTCAGTTGGCCGATCCTCGGCGCCGGCCTCGCCTTGGCGTTCATCGCCAGCGCTGAATCCCTGCTAACGGCCACGGCCGCCGACGCCATGCAGCAACACGCCCCGAGGACCAAATACGACCGCGAGATCATCGCCCAGGGGGTGGGCAACCTGGTTTGCGGTCTTTTGGGCCTGTTGCCGATGACGGGCGTGATCGTCCGCACGTCGGCGAACATTCAATCGGGGGCCCGAACGCGCCTCTCCTCCATGCTGCACGGCGTGTGGCTGCTGTTGTTCGCGTTCCTGCTGCCCAACATCCTTCGCAAGATCCCCGTCTCCGCGCTGGCGGCCATCCTGGTCTATACCGGCTGCAAGCTGATAAACCCCAAGTCCGTCCGCGAATTGGCCAGGTACGGCAAGGGCGAGGTCGCCATCTACGCGGCGACGCTGGTGACCGTCGTCTTCGTCGATCTGCTGTCGGGCATCCTCGTGGGAATTGGACTGGCCGCGGGGCAATTGCTTTACCGTTTTTCCCATTTGACGATCCGCGTCGAGGACCAACCCGAGCGGAATCGTCGCGTGCTTTACCTGGAGGGCGCCGCAACCTTCATCCGCCTTCCCAAGCTGGCCGCGGCCCTGCAAGAGGCGCCGCCCGGCACGGAGCTGCACGTCCACATGGAGGAACTCACCTACGTGGATCACGCCTGCCTCGACCTGCTGATGAATTGCCAAAAACAACTGGCGGCCCGCGGCGGGAACCTCATCATCGATTGGGAGAGCCTGACCCTGAAGTTCCGTCAGGAAGCGGCCAACGGCAAGAACGGCAACTCGACCACGGCAAAACCCAGCGTGTCGCCGCCCGTCGAAGCGGCCGTGCGCCAGGCAGGTTAGGCGTCGGCGTGGGAAACGTAGCCGTTCCCGGGGACTGTCCCGATTTTCGCGGCGAAGTCCGCGAAAATGGGACTGTCCCCCTGGCCACATTTTCGGCGCGAAACGGCCCGAAAAACGAGCCAGTTTCCGGCCTGTGAACGGTTACTGCGAAACAGGCCGGCGAGCCAGAACGAGGCTCCGCGCCTACGCGACGGCGACCGGGATCCGCTGGATTTCGTTGCGGCCCGACTTGGGCAGCGGCCGCGGCAGGGGCTGGGCAACGCCGTTGGCGTCGATCGTGCGGCAGCACAGCTCGTAGGGTCCGGCTTGCCCGGGGATGAGCAGCGCCGCCCAATGCGCGATCGTGTAGCGCAGCGGCCAGGTCAGGGGGCGGCCCTGGGCGTCGGTCTGGCCGGGGATGGGCGGGAGCGGGCCGCGGGGCAGCCCCCCGCCCCAACGCTCCGGCGGCGGCAAGATTTGCGCGTCCTGCCAGGGGGCTTTGGTCAAGTACGGATCGTCCGGCGGCGGCGGTTCGGCGGGACGCAGGCAATACTGCACCTTGCTCAGGCCCGACATCCCCACCTGCGCCACGCCCGTCAACGCCGCCGGCTGGCCCGACTTCAGTTGCTTCGGCGCCGTGAGGAACCGAGCGAAGGTCTTCATCGTCGTGTCCACGTCGTTGTTCTGGCCGGCGTAGGTGTCATTGGGATTCGGGTCGTTGGTCAGCACGATCCGCTGGAGCCATTTGATCGACTTGAATCCATAACCGTCGGGAAGCACAAGGCGGACCGGCCCGCCACGCTTCGGCGCCAGCCAATCGCCGTTCATCTTGTAGGCCAAAATCACCGGCTGTTCGCCCGGCGGGTCCTCGAGCACGCGGTTGATCGACAGCGAGCTGCGGAAACCGGGGCCAGGCTTTTTCGGATCGCTGTGATAGCCGTGGTACCAGACGCGGCGGAGGTTGGCCTTGGGGCGGGTCATCCAGATCACGTGGCGCAGCGGCACCCCTTCCCAAAGGCCCATGCCGAAAACCCGGTCCACATTCAGGCACGTCATGGCCTTCAAATAGCGGACCGCGTGTTTTTCGGCCAAGGCCATCAGGCCGGCCCAGGTCAAGGCGTTGCCTCGCTGCTTGGACAGAGGGTTTTCAATCTCCACGTCGCTGTCGGGATCGGCGACCACTTCGAGCTGCCAGGTGTCGCGGTCCAGCCCGACCGCGCGGCGCTGTTCGGCCGTGAGCTCGTAAGGGGGAGGATTGCCGCGGCCGCCGCCGAGAAACTGCGCCTCGGGCGTGAGATATTCCAGCCGTGCAACCGCCTCGGCGAGCAGTCGGTCGCCCTCGCCGGCCTCGGCGACGCGCGAGGCCCACTGGAGCCCCGCGACGCCCACCGCGCCAAGCTGGAGAAACCAGCGGCGCGTCACATCGCCATGCTGTTGCCTCAATGGATCGCAATAGCCCATCGTCGCTCTCCCCCAACGTGACAAGACAACAAAACGTCCGACACACCCAGGGATCCTCTCGCCCGCGCCAAGCCGCGAGAACGACCGCCGCGGACGCCTCCGGCCCGGCGTTTGCGCACCAATCCTGCCGCGAAGGGGCCCCGTTCTCCTGGCGATCGGCGCGATCTTTTTGGTCCGGCGGGCTTATGCCGCGTAGTACTTGGCCACCTTGCGGATGGCCGCCGCCACCTCGAGGATGTACGCCTCGGTCATGTTCTCGTAAATCGGCACTCGCATGCCCGTCTTGAGGATCGCCTCGGCCTCAGGGCACTGGTGCTTGGTGAAATCCATGGTCGTCAGGCCCATCTCCTTGACCGGCCAGCGCCCGGCAAAGAACGCATGGTTCTGGAAGACCGGCTCGCCATAGAGCGGGACCTTGATGTAGCCGCCCGTGACCGACACCCCCTCGGCCGTCAAGGCCTTGACGAACTCGGAGCGGTTGCAGCGAAACGCCTCGGGCTTCATGCGGAACATGTAGAACCAATAGACCGCCCGGTCCTCCGGATGGACCTGATGCGGAATGATGCCCTTGATGTCGCGGATGTTCTCGGTGAGCAGATTGCCAAGTTTCGAGCGTTTCTCGGCGATGGCTTCGAGCCGCGTGAGCTGGGCCGCGGCCACGGCGGCCTGCGGCTCGCTCATCCGATAGTTGGTGGCAAACACGGTGTGGCCGCCCCACTTGCGCCGATCGCCTCCCTTGTCGCCGAACTTCTGCAACAGCGGACCGAACCGCTCGTCGCTCGAGCCAACCACCCCGCCGTCGCCGCAGGTGACGTGTTTCGAATCTTGCAGCGAAAAGCAGGCGATGTGCCCCACGGTGCCGATCGGCCGGCCGCGCGACTTCGCGCCCCAAGCCTGGGCGCAGTCCTCGATCAAGACCAGCTTGTGGCGGTCGGCCAGGGCCTTCAAGGCGTCCAGGTCGCAGGGATTGCCCGTCAAGTGCACCGCGATGATCGCCTTCGTCTTTGGCGTGATCCGCCGCTCGACGTCCTTCACGTCGAGGTTGTAGGTCCCTTCGCCCAGGTCCGCGAAAACGGGCACGCCCTGCTGGTAAAGCACGCCGATCACCGTGCCGATGTCGGTCACCGGCGACGTGATGACCTCATCGCCAGGCCCGATGCCCGCCGCCGCCACCGCGATATGCAGCGCCGCGGTGCCCGACGAGCACGTCTGCACGTACTTCACCGGACACACCCCTTGAAATCGCTCGATCAGCAATCGGGTCTGCGGGCCTTGCCAATAGAAGAGGGAGCCTTGTTGGAGCATGGCGTCGAGTTGTTTCCGCTCGGGTTCGCCCCAGCGGGCCCGGCCGGCCACCGATTGCTTGACCGCCTTGGGGCCGCCGTGCAGGGCCAAGGGCGACCCTTCCTTGGAAACACTCTTCGTGGCTTCGCCGCCCAACGCCGCGCCGGCCGCCAACAGGCTCGACGCTCCCGCAACAAACTGCCGCCGCGACAGCGAGTTCAAATCGCTCATTTTCTTCCTCCCGTTCCTATCCGCGCTTCGCTCGTCCCCCAGCCGACCAGCATACCACCGGCGCGCAGGGTGTCAATGACAGGGGGCCGCCCAAGGAAAAAGGGGACATCACTGATATTGACAGGTCCGGTCGGGGGCGAATAGGATGCCCCGATGCCGCGAACCGCTCGAGCGACCGAAGCAGGGACGATCTACCACGTTCTCAATCGTGGGAACGGAGGGATGCAGGTGTTCCACGCGCCGGGCGACTACGAGGCGTTCGAACAGGTGTTGGCCGAGGGGCTGGAGCGATACCCGGTCGACTTGCTGACCTACTGCCTGATGCCCAACCATTGGCATCTGGTCGTGCGGCCCAAGACGGACGAGGCGTTGGGGCGGTGGATGGGCTGGGTGGGAGTGACGCATGTGCGCCGCCACCAGGAACACTACCATCGCCGCGGCGGGGGGCACCTCTACCAAGGCCGCTTCAAGAGCTTTCCCGTGGCCGAGGACGACCACTTCCTGGCATTGTGCCGCTACGTGGAGGCCAATGCGGTGCGCGCCGGGTTGGTGGAGCGCGCCGAAGACTGGCGATGGTGCGGGCTGTGGCGACGCGCCCACGGCGGGCTGGAGGTGCCGCTGAGCCCTTGGCCGTTGGAACGCCCGCGGAACTGGACGGCATGGGTCAATCGCGGCCTGAACGATGAATCCCTGGGCCAGATTCGCACCTGCGTGCAACGGGGGCGTCCCCTCGGGCCGGACGCCTGGGTGCGGCGGACGGCGGCCCGCCTGGGACTGGAGTTCACGCTTCGCGGTCCCGGCCGCCCTCGCCATGCAGGCGGAAATCCGTGATGTCCCCCTTGGTTGCCCCGCCGTGCGATGATCCCTTTCTTCTCGCCCAATCGCTGGTGCGCGAGCACCACGTGGGGCCGGCCACGATCCGCGCGCTGGACGGAGTCGATCTGGAGGCAAGACGCGGTGAGTTCCTCGCCGTGCTGGGCGTGAGCGGATCGGGGAAGTCGACGCTCTTGCACCTGCTGGGAGGCTTGGACACGCCGACGGCTGGCCGGGTGGTCGTGGCGGGCCGAGACCTGACGGCGATGTCGCCCCGCGAGCGGGCCTTGTACCGCCGGTTCCGCGTCGGATTCATCTTTCAGTCCTATCACCTCGTGCCCAGTTTGACCGCCGAGGAAAACGTGGCGCTGGCCCTGACCTTCCAAGGCATCTTCGGCCGCGAGGCCCGCCGCCGCGCGGCCGAGGCCCTTGCGCGGGTCGGACTGGACCATCGCGCGTCGCACCGCCCCAGCCAGCTCTCCGGTGGAGAACAGCAACGCGTGGCCATTGCCCGGGCGATCGTCCACAAGCCCCCGCTGTTGCTGGCCGACGAGCCGACGGGAAATCTCGACCGGGCGACCGCGGCGAGCGTGGCGACGTTGCTGAACGAGATCCACCGCGACCTCGGCACGACCATCGTGATCGTCACGCACGACGAAGAATTGGCCTCCCGCACGGCCCAACGCGTGCTTCGCCTGCGCGACGGACGGCTGATCCACGACGGGGAGGCCGCCGGATGAGGGCATGGAAGATCGCCGCCTTGGCCCTTGCCGGCCTGCTCCGAACGCCGCTTCGCACCGCGCTGACGGGCGTGGGGGTGGCCATTGCCAGCGCGGCGCTGGTCACTCTGGTGGCCTTCGCCTTGGGCCTCCAACGCCAGGTCGAAACCCCGTTTCGGATGCTGGCCCTGTTGAACAATATCCAGGTCAGTCCCCGAGACGGCGGCGAGAAAACCCCGCCCCTGGACGACGCAGCCCTCGCGCGAATGGCCCAACTGCCCGGCGTGGCCGCGGCCTATCCCGACATCCGCGTGCAAGGCATCCGGGTGCGGCACGGCGAGAAGACGGCGGTTGGCATCGGGGTCGGCGCGCCGCGCGAGGTGTCGCTGTTCGGCATCGAACAGGACATCATCGTGGCGGGCTCGTTCTTCCAGCAAGGCGAACAGCCCGAAGCCGTGCTGGGCACCCAACTGGTCAGCGAACTCGGGTTCAAGACCCCTCAAGACGCCGTCGGCCGCGAGATCACCCTGGAGGCCGTGGGCTTGACGCCGGAAGAAAACAAGGCGTTCAGCGTGGAGCGGAAGCAATTCAAGGTGACCGTGGTTGGCGTCTACCGCGTGCCGCCGCTGTTGCCCTCGGCCGCTCGCCAGGGCATCGTCCTGCCCGTCGAATGGATGAAGGAAGTCCCCGGCGTGCGGTTCGAATCGGCCTTCCGCGCGCTCAAACGCGGGGCAACTCGCGGCCTGGCCGGTTACGACAGCGCGACCGTGCGCGTGGACGATCCGAGCCATCTCGATCGGGTGGAGGAAGCAATCCGAGCGATGGGCTACCGCACCCGCACCGTGCTCAGCCGACTGCGCCACATGCGAGCGTTCTTCCTCGCGCTCCAGGTGCTTCTGGCCTCGGTCGGCACGGTCGCGCTGGTCGTGGCCGCCCTGGGGATCATCAACACGCTGCTGATGTCCGTCCTGGAGCGATACCAGGAAATCGGCGTCTACAAGGCGATCGGAGCGGCCGACAGCGACGTTTTCGTCCTGTTCCTGACCGAAGCGGCCGCGTTGGGCTTTCTGGGCTCGGCGGCGGGCCTGGGGCTGGGATGGTTGATGTCGTTGGCCGTCGAATGGGGCGTGAATCTTTACGCCCAGAGCCGGGGCGTGGACCAGCCGCTAGCGATGTTCGCGTTTCCCCCATGGCTCTTGGCTTCCACCGTGGTTTTCACGACCCTGCTGAGCGTGGCGGCTGGGGTGTATCCGGCCCTGCGCGCGGCCCGCGTCGATCCGATCCGGGCCCTGCGTCGTGAGTGACTCGTTTCCCCCCTAAAAGGTCATTGGTCCCCGGCCTTCCGGTTCCTTCGGCCTCGTCCCGGCTGGGTCATCGCGACGCGATGGATTGCGAGGTCGAGACGACACCCCCTCTTTTTCCGGAATTTGGCAAGTCGGGTCTGCGCATTCTTTGTGCACAGGACGCCTAGATGTCGATCATTCGGCGACGCGAATCGCCGATTGTCAAGTCCAGAGCTGGTCTATAAGTCTAACTCATACGCCTATTTGCGGCGCGATGCCCCGGTAGCAGTGGCGCACGTGGCACCGGGTTTGCAATACGAAGGGGGCGACTCAGGTCGCGTGGCGTTTCGGCCAAGGTCCGCCGTCGCCCGCTGCCTGTCCGGTGAAAACCCATTTCTGCCTGCGTGGTGAAAGGAGAACCCTGTGACACCCAAAGAGGTTTTGGCGCTTTGTCGGGAAAAGGACGTGAGGTCGGTGGATTTGCGCTTCATGGATTTTCCTGGACTGTGGCAGCATTTCACGATTCCCGTGGACAAGCTGGACGAGGACGTCTTCGAGGACGGCCTGGGGTTCGACGGTTCGAGCATTCGGGGCTGGCAGCGGATCAACGAGAGCGACATGCTCGTGGTGCCGCAGCCGGAAACCGCGGTGATCGACCCGTTTTGCGCGATCAAGACCCTGTCGATGATTTGCAACATCCAGGATCCGGTGACCCGCGAAGACTACACCCGCGATCCCCGCAACGTCGCCCGCAAAGCGGTCAATTACCTGAAAAGCACCGGCATTGCCGACACGTGCTACGTGGGTCCGGAAGCCGAATTCTTCATCTTCGACAACGTCCGCTACGAACAGACGACGAACTGCGGGTATTACTTCCTCGACAGCGTCGAGGGGCAGTGGAACCGGGGGAAGGACGACCCAGCCAACCTCGGCTACAAGCTCCGCTACAAGGAAGGCTACTTCCCCGTCCCGCCCGCCGATCAGTTGATGAACATCCGCAATGAAATGATGCACACGCTGATCGAGTGCGGCATCGAGGTCGAGGCCCAGCACCACGAGGTGGCCACCGGCGGCCAGGCCGAGATCGACATGAAGTTCTGCGACCTGGTGCGCATGGCCGACCAGATGATGATGTACAAGTACATCTGCAAGAACGTCGCCTGGAAGTACAACAAGACGGTGACGTTCATGCCCAAGCCGTTGTTTGGCGACAACGGGTCGGGGATGCACTGCCACTTGTCGCTGTGGAAGGGCTCGGAGCCGCTGTTTGCCGGGAGCGGATACGCGGGACTTTCGGACATGGCGCTGTACGCGATCGGAGGCCTCCTGAAGCACGCCCCCTCGCTGTGCGCGTTCACCAATCCGACGACCAACAGCTACAAACGGCTCGTCCCAGGTTTCGAGGCGCCGGTCAACCTCGCCTACTCGCAGCGGAACCGTTCCGCGGCGTGCCGCATCCCGATGTACAGCCCCAACCCCAAGGCCAAGCGGGTCGAATACCGCTGCCCCGATCCAAGCTGCAATCCCTACCTCGCCTTTTCGGCCTTGCTGATGGCGATGATCGACGGGATTCAGAACAAGATCGATCCAGGCGAGCCGCTGGACAAGGACATTTACGACCTCTCGCCGGAAGAGATGAAGGGAGTGCCGACCACCCCCGGCTCGCTGGCCGAGGCCCTCGCCGCGCTCCGCAAGGACCACGACTACCTCCTCCGCGGCGAGGTCTTCACCGCCGACGTGATCGATACGTGGATCTGGTACAAGACCGAAAACGAAGTCGACGCGCTCCGTCTGCGACCGCATCCCTACGAGTTCTGCTTGTACTTCGATCAGTAGTCGGACAACGGGCTTGCATGGCGGGCGGCGAATCCCCGCGACGCCCCCGCACCATCTTGGCACGGTCCCGAGCCCGAACGGCGCCCTCGGAGGGCGTTCGCTTCGGGCTCGGGCATTTCTTGCCCGATTCCAAGACCGCCAGGGGAAAAGCGGACCAGTCCGCTCCTGCGCAGCCTGTCAGGGACAAACGACTTGCAGCTTCCGGCCGGGCGGATGCCCGATCTTCAGGGGCCGACCGCCGGACGCACGGTCGGTCACGTGGATCGTGTCCGCCTTGACGGAGATGTCGAGCACGTGGTCCTGCAAGTGGATGCGGGTCACGGTCAGTTCCTTCCAGTCGGAGGGCAAGCGCGGGTCGAGGACGCAGCCGTCGGCCGTGGGCCGGAAACCCAGGAACCCGTAAAGCATGACTTGAGGGACGAGGATCGACTCGAAGAACTCCCGGTCCATCCCCAATCCCCCAGGGACGTTGCCGCCCTGCAAAGTGCCCCGCGATCCGTCCTTGTAATACTCGCGGTATCCGCCGGCTTGTTGGACTTCGTCGAACCAGGCGAGGATCTGGCTCAAACGCTGCCAGGCGTCGTCGGGACCGGCCGTTTTGAGCCGCGCCATGAGGTCGTGATACGCAAAGCCGAGGACGGCGCCGCCGTCTTGCACCTGGTGGCCCCAAGGAATCGACTCGGGATTGCTCCATGCCCAAATGTAGTAGTCGAGGTTGCGACGGGTGGTGGACCGCGGGCCGAATCGCCAATGGTAGATGTCCTTGCCCCCGGAAGTGTCGCCCTCGATCGTGCGTTGGCCGCTGAGCCAGGCGTGGATGGATCGGGCCTGCTCGGCCGTGGCGAAGTCGTGGTACACCGCCTCGTTGTTCAGGAACGTGAAGCCGTAGTCGTGCATCTGGCCATCGAGGTCCACGGTGCCGAACCGGCCTGTCTTTTCGTTCCAGAAACGTTTCGTGCCGTAGTCCTTGACCTCTTGGGCGTGCTTGCGCAAGTCCCCGGGATCGAAGGCGTCGGCCCCGCGGGGCACGTCCCATTGCGGATGGGCGGCGATTTCGGCCTCCAGTTCCGCGAGGTCCCCCAGCGCGTCGTAATAGTAGATCGTCGCCAGGGCGTCTTCGCCGCCGAAGGGGAGCAGGTCCCAGTAATTGCTGCCGATGCCTTCGCCGGGCACGAGGACTTTCTTTCCGTCCACGTAACGGACGCCGCTGCGGCCCTCGTGGCCCGGCCAGGTCGTGTAAACGCACTTGCGGCGGCGCGTGTCGAACTCGCGCATCATGAATTGCATGGCGGCGCGGAGGCGGGCCATTTGGCCGCGGAGAAACGGCACGTCGCCCGACCAAAGGAAGTAATCGTGGCAGCCGCGGATGAAGTTCGCGTTGTTGATGTTGTGGCGGCTGTCGCAGGCGGTGTGGAAAGACTTGACGACAACGCGCGCCGGTCCGGAATTGTCGAATCCGATGCGGAGGCCGGTGATCGTGCCCTTCCAGCCCGGAAGCCGATACATGGGGATCATGGTGCGGGTCTCGACGCGCGCGAGGTCCATCTTGCCCTCGTTGCCGCCCATGGGAAGCGAGGCCGCGAGCTGCCCATCCGGGGAAGGCGAAAAGGAAACCCGCCGGTCGGGGCTGAACTCAGGGGCTTCCTGGGTGGTCCATTCCACGTAGCATCGGGCGTTTTCCAGGCCGCTGGTCCACCAGTTCAGCCGCAGCCAGGGCGCGACCCGGGCACTGACGGCGAATCTCGGCGGCTCGGCCATGGCGCGGGGGGCCGTCAGCTCCATGGACCAGCCCTTGTCGGTCACCGCGCCGCCGCGGGCGCCCGTCAGTTTCCAACCGTCGGGCTTGACCAGCGGGGCATCGTAGCCCGGCACGCCGGTGGGCGCGAAATGCCACCCGACGCCGCCAGCCTGCGTCCACAGCGGAAACGGCCAGCCCTCGGCGTGCGCCGTGCCGTCGTGCTGCTGGGTGTGGACGTAGCCCTCGGCGTTGATCGGGCGGCTCGCCAAGGCGGTGGCCCATCGCCGCCGCATGGCTTGAAGTTGCTCGCCCTCTCCCCGGGCCGGCCAGAGGGTGCTCTTCGGCATCCATTCGTCCCATAGGGCGATCAACGGGCCGGCCGGTTGATAGTGCAGCCAGAACAGCTCGCGGAGCAGCGTCATGGGCCGCTCCTGGCCGGGCACAAGGAAGCGAGGGAAATCGTCGGGGACCTGCAATGCCTTTCGGTCATGCCGGCCGTCGCCTGCCCCCGACGAGGCGGCCGCCAGAACAACGAACACGCTCGCCAGGAGTGCGCCAAGCCGATCGGGCTTTCGGTCATGTTGAAGCATGGTTTTTCCATCCAAGGCCTGCAAGGAAGTGTCTTCGCGCCAAGGCGACCTGCGCCGGGCGTCCAGCGAAGTCACGGGATGAACCATATCCGATTGTCGGATCTCGGGGAATATCTCCCAACAGCCATGAATCCGTTCTTGCTTCCGAAGCGGCGGCCGTCGGGTCAAGGCCAGCAAGGCCGTGCCGGGGCCCGTTGCGGCCGCGGTGGAAGACCGCATCTGGAATCGCGTTCCCGAGGTTTCCTCGGAAACCGCAGCAAACGTTTGCGCCGGGTGGCAGTCGCCACCGGCCGCCGCTATGCTGATGGCATGGTCAACCCGAAATCTGGAGGAGTGCCATGGCTACCCCCCGCTTTCTCCTTGTCCTCGGACCGAGTTGGTTCTTGGTGACACTCTTGGGCACGCTGGCCGCCCAGGCAGAACCCGCTGGCGGCGGCACGGATCCGCACCAGCTCAACAAGCGTTTGGGCCGCGGCGTGAACATCATCGGCTATGACCCGCTCTGGAGGTCGCGCGACAAAGCCCGCTTTCAGGAAAAGCACTTTCGGCTGATTGCCGAGGCGGGCTTTCAGCACGTGCGGGTGAACCTGCATCCGTGGCGGGACCGGAAGATCGATGCCCAGGACGCGCTGGCGGCCGACTGGCTGGACACCCTGGACTGGGTGGTCAAGCACGCCCTGGAGAACAAGCTGCTGGTGATCCTCGACCTGCACGAATTCCAGGCAATGGGCCGCGACGCCGAGGGAAACCGAAAACGGCTCATGGCCACGTGGAAGCAGTTGAGCCAACGGTACCGCCAAACGCCAGAGGAAGTCCTGTTCGAGATCCTTAACGAACCCAACGGGAAGCTGACGCCGGAATTGTGGAATCAGTACTTGCGGGAGGCGCTGGCAATCATCCGCGCTTCCAATCCCTATCGCGCCGTGGTCGTCGGTCCCGCCTTTTGGAACAGCGTGGACCACCTCGACCAGTTGCAGCTTCCCGCCGACGATCGGCATCTGATCGCCACGGTGCATTACTACAAACCGATGTCGTTCACCCACCAGGGCGCGTCCTGGACGGGACAAAAAGACAAGGTGGGCGTCCGCTGGGAGGGGACGGCGGAGGAACGCGCCGCCATCGCGCGGGATTTCGACAAGGTGCAAGCCTGGGCCCGCAAGCACGACCGGCCGATCTATCTTGGCGAGTTCGGCGCCTACGACAAGGGCGACATGCCCTCCCGCGTCCGCTATATCGCCTTCGTCGCCCGGCAAGCGGAGCAGCGGGGCTGGAGCTGGGGATATTGGCAATTCGACGGCGACTTCATCGTCTTCGACATGAAGACCCAGCAGTGGGTCGAGCCGATCCTCCGCGCGTTGATTCCGGCGTTGTAACCGTTCCCGAAGACGATCCCGAGCTTCGCGGCGAAGTCCGCTTGCCGACGGGTTGCGGCCTCACTCGCGGGCGGGTTCGCAGACAAGCTTCCACTGCAATCGCCCGCCGGGACTGGTTGGCATTCCGACGAGGGTCTCGGGCAGGAAGCGCACCGGCGCTTTCTTCTTCGTCTTCGGATCCAGCGCAAGGACATTGTCGCCTTTTTGCAGCACGGGACGGGGGTCGGGCATCGAACCGAACGCGCGCGTGCCGGCGGCCTGGCAGGGAAACCAGCGGCCGACGCCTTGAGGATCCACAAGATGGAATTCGGGGTAGCAATGGCCGGGCACGCGCACGGTGCGGGCGGGAATGCCCTTGGCCCGGCACAGGGCGATAAACAGCGAGGTCATTTCGTCGCAATCGCCCCGGCCATCGGCAAGTGCGGCCACCGCGCCCTTGACGGTCCCGCCTCGATTGTCCTCAAACTCGATCTTTTCGCGCACCCAGTCGTAGACCGCCTCGACTTGTTCCCAGGCGGTCGATTTGTCCACGCCGATCTTCCGGGCGGCCTCGACGATCTCTTGCGCCGTGCTTTCGATGTAGGGACTCGGACGCAAGAACGGGCCTAGCTTCGCGTCCGATCGCCTGGCGGCGGGAAGGGAAAAGACGCTGGGGTCCTCGGGCGCTTTTTGCAGGAAGCGACGGACCTCGAAGGTAACGATCGCCTTGGCCTCCTCACCGGCCCCAAGGGCGGGAATCGACACGATCATTTGGCGGGCGACGTCCTTGATCGTCTCATAGCGAACGGTGACATCGGGCGAAAGGTCGCTTCGCACCACCCGGACCCGCTGCTCCGGCCAATCCATGGGGACGGCCACGGTCCCCTTGATCGCGCGGAATCCGCCGCCCTCGGCCGTGACGATCATCCCGATTTGCCAGAGCCGCGTCACCTCCTGCCCCGGCGTGCCCTCCTCCGGCGGCGCCTGGCGGAATTGTCCGGCGGCCGGCGAGGCCAAAGCCGCCCAGGCGGCGAGCGCCCCAATCCACATGGGGGCCCTCTTGGCGAGTGCGTGATAAGACAAGGCGACAGGCATGTCGGCAACCCGTCGGGAAAGGTTCGAAAAGAGGTCCAACACAACCAGGGGTGTCCGCTCCCTCAAGTATAGTTCGACAATCCGTTCCAGTAACGGTTCACGGGGACTTTCCCCCTGGCCGGCAAGGGGACACGCACGTTTTTCGGCGCGAAATGGCCCGAAAAATGAGCCAGTCGCCGGCTCGCGAACGGTTATGGGATACGGAACGCCGTGGCGCTGGTCGAGAATCAGGCCGCCTTGCCAGCGCGGCCGTCGTCGTCGGAGAGCCATGCACTGAGCTTCACTCGCCTTTCGTGCGAGTCCACGGCGTCGCCGTGCTTCACCAACAGCAGCCGCCCGGAGGCAAAGCGGCGAACGAAGCAGCGGGCGTTGGGCTGGCCGATCCCCGGCGGCTCGGTCAGGTCGACCCACCCGACCGCAAATCGATGACGTTCGACGCCGGCGACTGCGGTCAATTGATCGGCGTTGCCGTCCAGCGGCATGTTGGCTTGGTGAGCACGATCTGCACGTCGCCGATGGCCCGTTCGCGGAAGCCGCCCTCGCAGTAGCAGAAGTAGAACTCCCAGGTGCGGATAAACTGGTCGGAGAACCCCAGGCGCCGCACTTGATCGACGTTGGCGCGGAATCGCTGCCGCCAATGCGCCAGGGTCTTGGCATAATGGGGCGTCATGTCCTCCAGGTGGGAGAGCTGAAGATCGGTCGCGCGGCCTAGCGACTGGCAGATGGCCCCGATCGACGGCAGGCAGCCGCCGGGAAAAATGTAGCGCTGGATGAAATCCACCGAACGCCGGTAGCGTTCGTAGCGCTGGTCGGGAATGACGATCGCCTGGAGCAGCATCATCCCGTGGGGCTTCAGCCGCTCGGAGCAGACGCGGAAGAACGTGTCGAAGTACTGATGGCCCACGGCCTCGATCATCTCGATCGACACGAGCTTGTCGAACGAACCCACGAGCGCGCGGTAATCCTCGCAGAGCACGGTGACGCGGTCGGCGAGGCCGGCCGCCGCGACTTGCTGCCGGCTGTATTCGTACTGCTTGCGCGAAATGGTGGTCGTGGTCACGCGGCAGCCATATTCTCTCGCGGCATGAAGGGCAAAGCCGCCCCAGCCTGTGCCGATTTCCAGCACGTGGTCGTCGGGCGTCATGCCTAGTCTCTGGCAGATGCGATCGAACTTTGCCAGCGACGCTTCGTGAAGCGTGCTCTCGGCGCGAGGGAAGATCGCACACGAGTAGGCCATGGTCTCGTCGAGGAACAGCGAAAAGAACTCGTTGCCCAGGTCGTAATGGGCCTCGATGTTCCGCCGGCTCCCCGACGGGGTGTTGCGTCTGAGCCAGTGGCCGATTCTGGATAGGGCGTTGAGGAGTCGGGCCGGGCCGCCCTCCAGACCGGCCGCCGCCGCGGCGTTGCGGCAGAAGATCCGCACAAGATTCACCAGGTTGTCGCAAGTCCAGTATCCGCGAATGTACGCTTCCGCGGCGCCAAGACTCCCGCCGAAAACCAGGCAGCGGTAGAAACGGGGATCGAGGATATGGATGTTGGTCGCCAAAGAGTCCTCGCCGCATCGCCCGAACTGCAGACGCTCGCCGCCGTCGTCGATCACGAGCCGGCCATGATCGAGGTTCTTCAAGTTGTCCCAAACAAGGCGACGGAACAGCCGGTCGAGATACCCCTGCTTGCCATTGGACCGCGCGGCACTGGGGGAAGAGGCTTCGCTCATGGTTGGACTGCCTTGGGTGGCTGGCTGTGCTTGGGATGGGGATAGAAAGGGCACTTCTTGCGCCAAAGCCGCAGCGCCTGCCAGTAGATGGCCCATGCCACGCGGCCCGTCATCCACGGATGGCGGATCAAGGCCCGAAGCATGGACCAGCGACTCAGCTCGCGACGCTTCATCGCCAGGCTGACATCGAAGAGTCGCTGCTGCGCGCGCAGATTTACGATGGCGACGCTCAACGTCTCGCCCGGGATGCGCAGATGCCACTGATAATCCATGTCCATGTCCATGAAGGGCGAGACGTGAAAACCCTTGGGGTGGCGAAACCGCAGTCGCGGCGGCTCGCCAAGGCGGTTGCCCTGCCAGAGGACGTACCAGTGCCGTTCCTGCCAAGGCGTGTTGGTGACTTCGGCAACCACGGCGTCCACCGTCTGCCCAGCGCCGTCGAAGCAGTAATACAAGGCCAACGGACAGAAGTAATAGCCCCAGTTCCTCAACAGCGTGAGCAGCCGGATGGGCCCGGTCGGGCGCCAGCCTGACCGTTCTTCGACCAGGTTCCGCACCGCGTCGGGCAGCGGAACACCGGCCTCGCCCAAATGGTCGCTGCGAAGGAAGGACGCCGGCGAGAACGCCGCGCGATGCACCCCATAACCGCCGTCCAACACGGTCGGCAGTTCGTCAAGGTCCAGATACACCAGGTAGAGCCGGTAGCGGAAGACGTGCTCCGTGGGGCTCAGCCGCCGGTGCTGGAGATATCCCTGGTACAGGCAGCTTTCCATGAATCCAACGATTTGCCGAAACACCGGGCCACGGCCAAGGCGCTGTTGACGCCGTCCTCGTGGAAGCCGTGTCCCCAATACGCGCCGCAGAAATAAGTGCGATTGTTTCCGTTGATCTCGTGAAACCGCTTCTGGGCCGCCAGGGCCTCGCGGCTGTAGACCGGATGGTGGTATTCGATCCGGCGCACGACCTTCTGCTGGTCGAGCCAGCGCGTGCCGTTCAGCGTGATGCAGATCGGGTCCGGCGAGACATGGCCCTGGAGCCGGTTGAGGTTGTAGGTCAAGACCACGGGCTGGCCTTCCTCGCGCGGGATGCGGTAGTTCCACGAGGCCCAAGCGCGTCGGCATCGGGGCAACAGCGACGCATCGACGTGCAAGACCGTGTCATTCCGCTGGTAGGCGAACGCCCCCAAGATTTCGCGCTCGACCGGGCTGGCGTCATCGAGCATGGCCAGCGACTGGTCCGCGTGCGCTGCCAGAACGGCCGCGTCGAAATCCTCAGGGCCGCCACCCTGCCACGTGACCGCGACACGATCCGGGAAGCGCCGCACGGCCACGACGGGGGAATTCAGCCGAATGCGATTGGCAAAGGGACGGGTCAGGGCCTCGACGTATCGACGAGCTCCGCCTTGCACGGTTTTCCATTGCGGGTGGCCGCGGACCGTCAGAAGCCCATGGTTGTTGAAGAAGTTCACAATGAATCGCGCTGGGAATTGCCGGAACCGCTCCGGCGGGGCCGACCAGATCGCCGCGCCCATCGGAATCAGATAGTGCTCGATGAACTCCCGGCCATACCGGTTGCGGACCAGGTACTCGCCCAATTCCAGATCGTACTCCTCGCCCCGCAGCAATTCGAGCGACTGGCGGTTGAAGCGCAGCACATCGAGGAGCATCCGATAGAACGAGGGACGCAGCAGGTTGCGGCGTTGGGCGAAAAGGCCGTCAAGCGAGCTGCCCTGGTATTCCAGCCCGGTCTTATCGCAGCGCACGCTGAAACTCATGTCGCTAGATCGCGCCGGGACGTCCAACATCTGGAGCACGCGGACGAAGTTCGGATACGTGCGATCGTTGAAGACCATGAAACCCGTGTCAACCGCATATTGGCGGCCGAACGCCTCGAACGAGACCGTGTTCGTGTGCCCGCCTGCGTAATCGTTGGCCTCGAACACGTGGACCTCGTGCTCGTCGGCGAGGAGCCGGGCGCAGAGCAAGCCGCTGATGCCGGAGCCGATGATCGCGATTCTCATTTTCGTTTCCCGAAGCGATGGGGGCAATTCAGCTCCCGACCAGTTGCCGCACAATGGCTAGGGCCTCGGCCACGCGCCGCTCGTCGGCAATCTGCCCGCTAACAGCTTAACGCGGCCCGCGGGCGGAACCAAGAAGTCCCGGCTCAGTCACTGGAGGCCGATTCCGGGGCCGCAATACTCAATTCCTGCACGATACGGCCTTTCCTCTACCCAATGGTCCGTAATCTGGGATTGTGTCCCCGGAACTGCGGATCGAAGCAAGGCGAGGTGCGTCGCGCGGTCGTCGTCCACGAAGAACATATCTTGGCAATTGCTGCCGCGCTGCGTGACGTCGAGGGGGCAAGTCGGCATGGCGATCCGCGGAACCCGTGGCATCCGGCGGTTCTCCGCATCGCGCTTCGCCGTGTCGAGCAGAAATCAGGGACTGTCAATCCCTCGATGTCAGCGATTCTTGCGATCGACCTGTAGCCCACTCCAGGGCTTCCCGGCGAGCGGATCGCTTGACACGGAGAATCGGCGCGGATAGGGTCGAGGCCGAGAAACAACTCGAGACCATCAAGGAGTCGTGCGATGAGCCAGTCCGTTACTCGGCGTGCTTTCTTGGAAACCTGCACCGCGGCGAGCGGAATGTTCTTAGCCGGGGGGCTGGCGGCGCGGCCGCTGGCGGCGGCGGAGGAGGCCGGGTGGCCCAAGCTGCCGCCGGTGAAGATCCACGTGGTCTACATCGGCCTGGGCGGGGCCTGGCCCAAGCCCGATTTCGACGCCAAGGCCGAGGTCGTCAAGTTCCAGAAGCTCCTCGACGGCGTGCGCGAGCGGCTGGGCGACGTGGAGTTCGTCGGCAGCGAGTTGATTCCCAATCACGAGGCCGCGGCCGCCGCGCTCGCGCCCAAGCTGGCCGGGGCCGACGCCCTGTTGATCGTCCATCTGGCCTTCGGCGCTGGTCCGCCGCTGTTGAAGCTGATCGACGCCGGCCTGCCCACCGCCATTTTCTCTCAGCCGTTCAGCGGCCACGACTGGATGTACGTGCCGCAGTGGCAGAAGGCGGGCAAGAAGGTCATCCTGCTGCCCTCGAGCAACTACGGCGACCTGGAGCGCGCAACGGCCCTGCTGCGCGTGCCGGCGCGGATGCGCCAGACGCGGATCATCCACGTGGGCGGGCCGCACGGCACGCTCCCCGCCCAATCGGCCGCCAAGGTCAAGGCCGCCATCGGGGCCGAGCTGATTTCGGTCAGCGTTCCCCGCGTCATTGCCGCCCACGAGGCCGTGGGCCTCAAGGCCGCCGAAGCCGAGGCCGAAGCCTACTGGATCAAAGCGGCCAAGAAAATCGTCGAGCCGTCGCGCGAGGAGATCATCAAGTCGGCCCGGATGTTCCTGGCCATGAAGAATCTCATGATCGAGCACAACGCCCGAGCGATCACCATCCATTGTCTCGGCGGCATCCCCATCGACAAGATCGGTTATCCGTGCCTGGGCTTCAGCAAGCTGCTCGACATGGGACTGGTCGGGGCGTGCGAGGCCGACATGGATTCGACGCTCACCATGCTGCTTTTTGGCTACGCCTTTGGCAAGCCGGGTTTCATCACGGATCCGCTGTTCGACCTGTCGAAAAACGCCATGATCCACGCCCATTGCCTCGCGCCGACGAAGATGGACGGGCCCGGCGGCGCGCGGGCGCCGTTCACGATCCGCACGCATCGCGACGACAACCGCGGCGCGTCGCTGGCCGTGGACCTGCGCGTGGGCCAGGAGATCACGTGCGCGAAGCTCTGCAACCTGGATACGATGTTGCTTTCCGCGCAGAAGATCATCGGGATTCCCGATTTCGACGATCGCGGATGCCGCACGCAGATCGTGGCCCAGGTGGCCGACGCGCACAAAATGCTCTCCAACTGGGGCAGCGGCGTGCTGGACCGCACCGACATGATGACCATGCTGCACCGCGTGGTCTTCTACGGCAACCACGTGGAGAACGTCCGCCACCTGGCCCAACTGATGGGCGTGAAGACGATCCTGGAGGGCTGAACCCGATTCGATCGGCGGGTTTTGTCGCAACCGTTCCCAGGCTGGGGACTGGCACGTTTTTCGGGCCCTTTCGCGCCGAAAAACGCGCCTGTTGCCTTACCGGCCAGGGGGACAGTCCCAGCTTCGCGGACTTCGCCGCGAAAAATCGGCAGAGGCCCCGTGCGGTCGCGTCTTCTGCCGTCAGGAACCGTCGGCCCTCAGCCGGGCGAGTTCGGCTTCCGCCTCGGCGATTTGGCGGGCCAAGGAGGCGGCCTCCCCGCTGTCGTCGCGCTGTCGCTTCGCGCCCGCCAACTGCTGGCGCAGCCGTTGGATCCGTTGGTTCAACGCATCGAGCTTTTTCTTGTGCCTTTTGTCCATGGGATGGCCTCCCGAGTCGCGACCGAGAGCGAACCTTGCCCCGGACGACGAAGCGGCCGTTGGGGGCCGGAACGCCTTGCGCGCATCCATCGTACCAGAAAACAGCCTGGACCCGAACGGCGCCGTGCGCGGTGGGGACGCTGGGCGATTCGGGACGATGCGTCGCGCCCGCCTCGCTGGTGAGGCCATATGCCGTTGGCGTCGGCGCGGGATGCATGCGACGTGCAGCCAGCGCGCGGCTCCACGGCGGGGGTGCGCCACTTGACTTCGGCGAGCCTCGCTCCTAGACTCGCCACAAGCGTCGGCTGGGGCAGGGTCGATCCGCCGCGGCCGAACGACGGCATCCGCGGCGGGCACGCCGCGCGATCGGCTTCGCACGCCCGTTGTCCACCCTTGCTTGCTGCTCTTTGCGGAGAACCCTCTGATGAAGCCCTCGAATCGTCGTTCGCGGCGGGATTTCTTGACGGCGGCCTCGCTGGGCCTGGCTTCCGCGTCGCTCGGCTCGCCGATCGTTGCGGCGGCCGATGGCAAGGAAGCGTCGAAGGCGAA
>Ga0073932_1001768_pt1 | contig 38155 bp, 28 predicted proteins | sample DewCreD2012metaG_FD_76967 | JGI IMG/M metagenome (GOLD analysis project Ga0073932, IMG submission 76967) | Hot spring sediment bacterial and archeal communities from British Columbia, Canada, to study Microbial Dark Matter (Phase II) - Dewar... ...
CCCGACCTGTCCGGCGAACGGGACCTACACGCTGGGCAACATGACCACCAAGCCCACCTGCAACGCCCCGTCCAACGACCACACCCTCAACTAATAGAGGCTGTCTGATCGCTTCAAAGCCCGGTGGCTTCGGCCCCGGGCTTTTTGTTTTGCTGGTTTTTCCGTTACCCCGCGCCCCCCTTTCCGCCTGAAGGCGGGACAACGAACGACGCCGCTTGTTGTCCCGGTATTGTTTGTTGTCCCGGCTTTAGCCGGAACGTGAGGCTTCCGAAAAACCCCGCGCCCTCCTTTCCGCCTAAAGGCGGGACAACGAGCCACGCTGTTTGTTGGTCCGGCCTTGTTTGTTGTCCCTCCCTTGTTTGTTGTCCCGGCTTTAGCCGGAACGTGAGGCTTCCGCAACCCCACGCCCCCTTTTCCGCCTAAAGGCGGGACAACGAACCACGTCGCTTGTTGTCCCTCCCTTGTTTGTTGTCCCGGCTTTAGCCGGAACGTGAGGCTTCCGAAAAACCCCACGTCCCCCTTTCCGCCTGAAGGCGGGACAACGAACCACGTTGCTTGTTGTCCCGGTATTGTTTGTTGTCCCGGCTTTAGCCGGAACGCGAGGTTTCCGAAAAACTCCACGCTCTCCTTTTCCGCCTGAAGGCGGGACAACGAGCCACGCCGCTTGTTGTCCCGATTTGTTTGTTGCCCCGGCTTTAGCCGGAATGCGAGGCTTCCGAAAAACCCCACGCCCCTCTTTCCGCCTAAAGGCGGGACAACGAACCACGCCGCTTGTTGTCCCGGCTTTGTTTGTTGTCCCGGCTTTAGCCGGAACGTGAGGCTTCCGAAAAACCCCGCGCCCTCCTTTCCGCCTAAAGGCGGGACAACGAGCCACGCCGCTTGTTGTCCCGGTATTGTTTGTTGTCCCGGCTTTAGCCGGAACGCAAGGCTTCCGGTTGTCGCGGAACCGCCTCATCCAACAAGCTTTTGAACACAAAAACTGAAGATCCGCCACAAATAGGGTACAACCAAAAATCATTGCCGATTTGTTCCGGTGCTCGCAACCTTACCGGCATGGATGCTGTGGCAGTTACCCGGCTTCGATGGCGCATCAAGATATGCGTCTGGACGATGATCGTTGGCCTGCTGATTTCCGGGGCCACTGCCATTCCGCTGCAAACCGAGCTGGACTGGCTGGCGGGATGGGCGGGGGGCGACCAGGCTTCCGGCGAGGGGTTGGCCGGGTGGTTTCACCGGGTCAGGGAGGCCCTGCGCGTGGCCAACCAGAATTATCCGTTCCTGGCGTATGGCACGGATTGGCTGGCTTTCGGCCATTTCGTGATCGCCCTGGCCTTTGTGGGGGCGCTCCGCGATCCCGTGCGGAACCGTTGGCTATTTGACTGGGGCTTGATCGCTTGCGCGCTGATTATCCCTTATGCGCTGGTCATGGGTGGAGTGCGCGGCATTCCTTTCTGGTGGCGGTTGATTGATTGCTCCTTTGGCATCCTCGGCGCCGTGCCGCTCTGGCTGGCGCGGCGCTGGACCCGCGCATTGCCGGCGCCGGCGCCCTGAAGGCCGCCGGCTCAAATCGTCACGCTTTCCTCGTTCAGGTTGGCCTCGGCGTTGGTGAGGGCCAGGAAGGTTTGCTCCAGCGCGCCGGCGGTGCCGCTTTGGCGGCGCAATTCCTCGCGAGTGCCGACGGCAATGAGCCGGCCCAGGTGGATGATGCCAATGCGGTCGGCCATTTCCTCGGCCACACTCAACTGGTGGGTGGAAACAAAAACCGTCATGCCGCGATGGCTGCGTTCCTTCAGCAGGTCTTTGACGATGCGGGCGTGGTGGGGGTCAAGGCCGACCATCGGCTCGTCAATCACGAAGACTTCCGGCTCGTGCAGCAAGGCGGAGGCGATAGCCAGGCGCTGGCGCGTGCCGTGGGAAAGGGCCTCGATGGGTTGATGCAGAAATTCCTCGAGGTTAAAGCGCTCCACCAAGGCGCGCCCTTCGCTCTCGATTCGGTGGTTGTCCATCCGAAAAAGCTGGCCGGTGAAACGCAGGAACTCCCACGGGGTCAGTTTTTCATAGAGAAAAGGGAAATCCGGCACATAGGCCATGCGCCGCCGCGCCTCCAGCGGTTGTTGCTGCACGTCAAAACCCGCCACGCGCACCTTGCCGGCAGTGGGCCGGATGAAGCCGGTGATCATTTTGATGGTGGTGGTCTTGCCAGCGGCGTTGGGCCCCAGCACGGCGAAGAATTCCCCTTGCCGCACCGTCAGCGAAATATCGTTGACGGCCGTCAGTTCCCCGAAGCGTTTGACCAGGTTAATGAGTTCGATCATGGCGGTTGACGCGGCTAAAAAATCATCAGGGCATGGTTGACCATCACGATGTCGCCCGGCAATTCCACGCGTAAAAGCTCGCCGGCGCGGCTGACGTAGAGGCGCGCGTGGTAGCGGTCGAAAAGCCGCGCCTGCAGCCGGTAGGCGCGGATGGCCGAGCGCCCGAAACGGAGGGAATCGGTGCGCGCCTCCCACCGCAAGCCCGGCGTCAATTGCGCGAGGTTGGTGGCGCCCACCGAGGGCAGCATCGAGGCCGCCAGCGCCGCCAGGGGGGCCGGCACCTCGAAGTCCTGCAAAATTTTCTCCGGCCGCGCCAGGTCCGCAAACTGGTAGGAAAATTCGGCCTGGCCCTGTTCGTCCGCCAAGCGCAAGACCAGTTTTTCCGCGGCGGCCTCCGCCTGTACTTCCCAGGAGTAGGGCCGCGCCGCCAGCCGGATGTTGACCTCCCGCCAGCGTTGCGGGTCATCGAGGACGGTGCGGAAATTGAAACGCAGATTGAAACCCAGTTCTTTGAACATGGCGTTGCCGTCAAAATCCAGCGTGTAGCCGGTCACTTTGCGGATCATGCCGTCCGGCGTGGTGTCGTCTCCCGCCTCCGTGGCGGCGCGGGGCCGTTCGCCGCCCACCGTCACCATCCAGCGGCAGGCCCCGACTTTTTGGCCGCGCTGGTAAATTTCCAAGGAGGAGCTGTCCGCCGCGGTGATGATGCGCTCCCACACCGCCGCCGGCGGCACCGGCGCGCCCGCCTGATCGCCCGCGCTGTATTCCGACCGCCAGAGCAGCCAGTTCATGACGGCCCAAAAAGCGAACACCAGAAGGAAAAAAACGCGTTCTTTCACCTGGGTCGCCCTGGGTGTGCCTGCCGCGCCGCGTTGGCCGGTTCAAGTTTCATTTCCCGACAGGGTAGCGCCGACGGCGCCGGGTTTCAACCTTCGGCGCGTTTTAGCGATCCACCCCATCTCCGCCCAGCCTCAAAAGCAAAGGGTTCCTGCACAAAGATCGGAAGCGTTCCGGCTGCTGCGAAAGGATTGTTACCCTGAGGGGTTACGTTGCCGCGGAAGCTTGCCCCCAATGTCAACCCCCTCCCGGGGCAGGGCCCTTCGGCGGTGGCGACGGAGCGGACCGGTCTGCTGGTCAGCGGGGCGCCGCATCGGTTTGGATCCAATGCCTTCCCTGCCGTTTGCCTAGCGCCTGTGCCTTGACGGCCCGGACGGCGGGCGTATGCTGCGAGACATGAAAACCGCCGCCGTCGTTTCGAGACGCCGATTCATCCAATCCGCCGCCACCGCCGGGGCCGTGATGGGAGTGTCCGCCCGCCCGGTCATGTTCGCCGCGGAGGCCGGCAAACCCGCCAGGCTCGGCGGCGCCGCCGTGCGCCGGGAGCCGTTTCCCGCGTGGCCGGTGACGGCGGCGAACGACGAACAGGCGCTGCTGGAGGTGCTGCGAAGCCGCAAATGGACCCGAAGCTACGGCGGCCAGATGACCGAGCGTTTCGAGGAGATTTACGCCCAATACACCGGCGCCAAACATTGCGTCGCCGTGGCCAACGGCACCAGCGCCCTGTTTGCCTCCCTGGCCGCGCTGGAAGTGGGGCCGGGAGACGAGGTTATCCTGCCTCCTTACACCTTCGTCGCCACGCTGAACGTCGTCATGCTTCAATACGCGCTCCCGATCTTCGTGGATACGGACCCGGACACGTTCCAGATTGACGCGCGCAAGATTGAGGGCGCCATCACCGACCGGACCACCGCCATCATGCCGGTTCATATTGGCGGCGGCGTGGCGGACTTGGACAGCATCCTGGCCGCCGCCAAAACGCGCAAACTACCGGTGATCGAGGACGCCTGCCAGGCGCACCTGGCGGAGTGGCGCGGGCGCAAAGTCGGCACGCTGGGCGACACTGGTTGCTTCAGCTTCCAGGCGAGCAAGAACTGGAACTGCGCCGAAGGCGGCGCGGTGCTGTGCAACGACGAGCGCCTGGCGCACAAAATCTATGCCTTCCATACCAACTGCCGGGCCCGCAAAGTCAGCGGTTACAATTTTTCCTATCTCGGCAGCCGCGGCGCCAACCTGCGGCTCACCGATTTCCAGGCGGCGCTGCTGCTTTCGCAAATGCAGCGGGTTGAGGAGCAGGCGCGGCGGCGCGACGAGAACGCGCAATACCTCGCCGGCTTGCTGCGCCAAATTCCCGGCATCCAGCCCGCCAAAACTCACGAGGACTGCACCCGCAACGCCTGGCATCTTTTCATGTTCCGGTACCAGGCCGAGCGGTTTGCCGGACTGCCGCGCGCCAGGTTTCTGGACGCCCTCGGCGCCGAGGGCATCCCGTGTTCCGGCGGCTACTCGCCGTTGAACAAGGAGCCGTTCATCAAGGCCGCGCTGGAATCCCGCGCTTACCAGCGGCTCTACCCGCCAGAGACGCTGAAAAACTGGGCCGAACGGACCCAATGCCCCATGAACGACCGCCTTTGCCGGGAAGCTGTCTGGTTCACGCAAAACATGCTCCTCGGCCCGCGCAGTGACATGGACCAAATCGCGGATGCCATCCGCAAAATCCAGCGTTACGCGGCTGAATTGGCCAAAGCCTGAAGGAAAACAAACTCTAAAAAAATTGACACCGACCATGAATTCCATTTTTGCAAAGCGTCTCGCATACCTCGCTTGGCTCGGCTTTTGGCTGGCTGGCGCGGCGGTTCCCGCCGCCGATTTCCAGGCCGGCGTCGCCCGCGCCAAAATCACTCCCCCCACTCCTTTCTGGCTCTCCGGCTACGCCGCGCGCACCAACCCGGCGCCGGTGGTGCTCCAGGATTTGTGGGCCAAGGCACTGGCCCTGCGCGATCCTCAGGGCCACCGGGTGGTGATCGTCACCATGGACCTCATCGGCCTGCCGCGCAACGTGGCCGACGCCGTCGCCGGGCGCTTGCATCAGAGGCTGAAGTTGAACCGCGCCGACCTGCTGCTGAACTGTTCGCACACGCACTGCGGGCCCACCGTCGGGCGCAATCTCAGCGTCATGTTCGATTTTGACGAGGCGGAAGCCCGGCGGGTCGTTCAATATGCCGACAGCCTGACAGAAAAGCTGGCGCGGGTGGCGGAGGTCGCGCTGCAAAATCTCAGCCCCGCCAACCTGGCGGCGGGCAAGAGCGAGGTGGGTTTTGCCGTGAACCGCCGCGCCCCCACTCCCAAAGGGGTTCGGCTGGGGGTCAATACCAACGGCCCGGTGGACCACTCGGTGCCGGTGCTGCGGGTGACCGCGCCGGACGGCTCGCTGCGCGCGGCGCTATTCGGCTACGCCTGCCACAACACCACCTTGGGCGGCGATTTCTACCAGATCAACGGCGATTACGCCGGGCACGCGCAGGCGGAATTCGAGGCGGCGCACCCCGGCGCGACGGGCATGTTCCTGATGCTGTGCGGCGGCGATGCGAATCCGAATCCGCGCGGCAAATTGGAGAACGCCCGGCAATACGGGAGCGAGCTGGCCGCCGCCGCCGCGCGCGCGCTGGCGGGCGAAATGCGGCCGGTGCGGCCCCCGATCCGCACGGCGGTCGAGGTCGTCAGGCTGGACTTCGCTCCGCACACCCGCGCCACCTTCGAGGAGGAGGCGCAGGGCAAGGACAAATACCGCCAGCGCCGCGCCCGTCTGATGCTGACGGCCTACGACCAGGGGAAGCCGGTGCGCGAAATGACTTATCCCCTGCAAGCCATCCGCTTCAACCAGGACCTGACGCTGCTGGCGCTCTCCGGCGAGGTGGTGGTGGACTACAACCTGCGCGCCCGGCAGGAATTCCCTGGCGAAAACCTGGTGGTAGCCGGTTATTGCCACGAGGTGATGTGCTACATCCCCTCGAAGCGCGTGCTCCTGGAAGGCGGCTACGAGCCGGTGGACAGCATGACTTATTATGGCATGCCCGGACCGTTCGCGGAGACGGTTGAGGAGCGGATTTTCGCGGGCATCCACAAGGTCCTCAAGCGCGTGGGCGCCAGGCCGGGGCCAGCGACCGGCGCCAAGTAAGCCCGGCAGCTTACGGGCTTCGCCGCATCCCGTTGCATCATGGAAAAAAGACACCGGGAGAAGAGCGTCGTCAACTCACGGCCTTTTGTTCGCTCCGAGTGTATAATGGGTGTCAATCCCCCCCCTGCGGGGGGAGTGCCCGAAGGGCGGGGGGCGACTGCCGCCGCCGCCAAGATCTTCTTCAGTCGGCGCAACGAAATGCAATGAGGAAAAGGGCCATCGAATGCCGATGGGCCCGCGGCGCGCGACTGGCGAATTCCGCGCTTGCTGGGTGACAACAGCGCGGAAGTCCAAGACGCCTATATCTCATTGCGATTTGTTTTGTTTCCCGCTCAAATGTCCGCCATGTATTGGCAATCAAAAAGCTGCTTGGCGAACCGACCGAACCGTTGCGACCTTGATCAGACAAACTCATATCCTACCGGATGCGACGAGGCACAATTCTCATTAACACCTTGCTTCAGCAAGGTGGAGGTGGCAGCAGGGGAGGAAACAACGGTTTTAACCGTTTTCCCGAGCGGGGAAACCGTTAAAACGGTTGAGCGATTCGTTGGCTCCCGCACCACCCCGCTGAAGAGGGGTGTTAATGAGATTCCAGCCAATATAAGGCATGCCCTTTGCAACATCGGGGGCGCCCCCATCTTCACGGCCTTGCTGGCGGTCGTCGTCGCCTTGTCTTCCGCATCGGCTGCCGAGCCCAGCCGGCTGGTCCTGCCCCCGCTCAACGCCGCGCCGGGCCCCGAATACGCCGACCGCGGACGCATGTTTCAGGGGATCCCAGCGATCGAGCGCGCGCCCAATGGACGGCTCTGGGCCGCCTGGTATGGCGGCGGCGTGACCGAGGACCAGCACAACTACATCATCCTCGACACCAGCGGCGACGACGGCCGGACCTGGACCCGCGCCCTGATTCTCGATCCCGACCGCGACGGCCCGGTGCGCGCTTTCGATCCCTGCCTGTGGCATGATCCCAGCGGCAAGCTCTGGCTGTTTTGGGCGCAGCGGGAGGGAGGCAAGGATCCTTACACGCTGGCCATCGCCAGCACCAATTCCGGGAGCCGCGAAGCAAGTTGGACCGCTCCACAATCGGTTTTCCCCGGCATCATGATGAACAAACCGACCGTGGACAAAGCGGGCCGCTGGCTGCTGCCGATGGCCCTCTGGCACACCGACGGCAGCGCGCGTGTAGTGGCCTCGACCGATCAAGGAGCGACCTTCACGCAAATCGGCACAGCCAATGTGCCCAAAAAGGAGGACCGCAACTGCGACGAACCGATGCTCGTGCAAAAACAGGACGGCGCCCTTTGGCTGCTGGTGCGAACCAAATACGGCATCGGCGAGAGCGTTTCCGCCGACGGCGGCAAGACCTGGCCGGATGTCGCACCCACCACCTTGCCGCACCCAGCGACCCGCTTTTTCATCCGGCGGCTCGCCAGCGGGCGGCTGCTGCTGGTCCGGCACGATCCGCCCGGCGCCGCCAAAACGCGCTCGCATCTCAAGGCCTTTCTTTCCAACGACGACGGCCGGACCTGGCAAGGCGGCCTCTTGTTGGACGAGCGGAATACCGTCTCCTACCCCGACGGTGTGCAGGCGGACAATGGGGCGATTTATGTCATCTACGATTGGGCGCGACAGCGCGAGAAGGAAATCCTGATGGCGGTGTTTCGCGAGGAGGATGTCCTCGCGGGGAAAACGGTCTCCGCCGACGCGCGGCTGCGCGTGCGCGTCAACCAGGCCACCGGCGTCAATCCCACCGTCAAAACGTCTGCGGGCCGCGCGTCCAACGCCGAGGGGAAGCCGCTTCTCAAGGGGCCTTCGCCCGAGCTGGAATTCGGCGAAGGCCAAGCGGATGTGCTGGCGCCGGGCGCGAAGCTGTTTCTCGATCGGACCTATGAGGCCTTGGAGGTGCCGGAGGCCCTGCGCGGGCGGCGATTCATCCGCTGCAACATCACCGGCGGCAAAATGATTTGCCGCCAGCCCGGGGCCGTTTGCCTGATCACCCCTTCGGCGGGACGCCAGCGCGACAGCCTGGCCGAGGCGCTCGCCAAGCGCGGCTTTGAGAAAGTCAATTTGCCGGAGTTCCCATTGTTCGAGGGGGAAGCCAACATCAGCAGCGTGTTTCAGAAACAACTCGCCAAAGGAGAAACCCTGGCTTTCGACAAATGGGCCGTGCTGGTGCTGCCCGGCGCGGAAGCCAAACTGAGCCGGGTTTCGTCCGTCGAACTGGCCGCCGACACCAATACCCTTCAACTCTGGGACGCGCGCATTCCCTTCCCGCCTTATGACGAAATGCGGGACCTGCCAATCGTGACGCATGTGCAGGTGGAACGGGCCGTGCCAGACGGCTTTCATTATTTGCACGAGCCGGCCATCGCTTGGCACCTAGGGATATTATACGCCGGCTGGGCCAACCACCGCCTCTTTGAAATCAACGTGAAGGATGAGCTGCTGCGCGGCACCACTTCGTCCGACGGCGGATTCACCTGGGCGCCCCCAAAAACGTGGGCTGAGAAACCGCTTCTGGGCGGCGAGTCGTTCAATCATCCGGTGCTTTTCTCGCATCAAGGCAAACTCTGGGGCTTTTTCACCTGTTGGACCAACGAGCAGCCGCGCACAGAAATTTTCACCATGGACGAAGCGGCCCAAACCTGGCAGCCCCAGAGAAAATCCATCTCTGGTTTCCTGCCCTTCACGCCACCGCGCAAGCTGCGCGATGGCAATTGGATCATGGGCGGCGAGCTTTCCTGGTATGAGGCGGCGGTGGCGATCAGCCAGGGGGACGATTTCACCCGCTGGGAAGTGGTCCAAATCCCGCGCCCGGAGGAACTCAAGCTGCTATTCCCGGAAACCACCTTGTTCGAGCAAGGAACCAACCTCGTCGCCCTCTGCCGGCCCAAGGAGGTCCGCACCGCGCCCGTCTCGGTCAGCGCTGACGGCGGACGCACCTGGACGCCGCTGCGGCTGAGCAATTATCCCCTGGCCGCCAGCAAGCCGCTGTGCGGGCGGCTGAGCACCGGCCAGCAATACCTGATCGCCGACAACCTGGAGCAGGGGCGGGGCCTGCTGAGCATCGCGGTGACCGAACCGGGCGGATCGCTTTTTTCCCGCATCTGGAAAATTCGCCACCAGCAGGCGCCCAAGCGCCGCCTGCTGGGCAGCCCGGACGGGAAAAAGAGTCATGTGGGCGGCAACACCGAGTGGTCCTATCCCGCCGCCATCGAGCACGAAGGCAAGCTGTATGTGATCTACACGCAGGGCAAGGAGGACTGCGCACTCTCGATCATCCCCCTGTCCGCCTTGGCAGTGGATTGACAGAATTTTCCCTTCACCGCGAAGGCGAAGGTGTCGAGCGCCGCGGGGTCCAGCGGGTCGCCGTCGGAACGAATGCCGCAAGGGTTGTTAATCGGTTCGGCAATAGTTACGTCAAGCCGACCGTGATTGTTTTGACGCCTTCCGCAAACTGGCCTAAAACAGCCCCATGAAAATGCCGCCACCGCCCAGCCTCTCCGGTTTATCCGTCCGCGCCATCGGCCTGGTTATTTCATGCCTGGCCGCCGCTCATCTGGGGGGCGCGCTGCTTGAGGACCTGGCACTGCCCCAGCGGGGTCGCAGCAGGCGCGAGACTTCGACCCATCGCGGCGGACCCGACGGAAAGTACGATCGCCGCGCTGAACCGCGGGGCGACGCGGATGAACGCAGCAACCACGATAATCAGAATGTGGCGCCGGGCGGCACCCGTGTGCTGATGGATGTCCAGGGGCCGGGCGCCATCACCCACATCTGGCTGACGTTCCTCGGTCCCGAGCCCCAGGCCTGGGCAAAAAACGGCTCGGCCAATCACCAGGAAATGCTGCTGCGCATCTATTGGGACGGCCGCCAAAAGCCGGGGGTGGAGGCGCCCGTCGGCGATTTCTTCGCCAATTGTTTTGGCCGGCGCTCCGAGGTTATCAGCCTGCCGGTGGCGGTCGAGGACGGCGACTCCTACAATTGCTTTTGGCGGATGCCGTTCCGCAAATCGGCTCGCGTCGAGATCATCAACGAAAGCGACAAGCCGATCAGCCTGCTTTATTTCAACATTGACTGGCTCAAGCTCGATTCGCTACCCAAGGACACCCCTTACTTCCATGCTCAATACCGGCAGGAATACCCGACGACCAAGGGCCAGGATTACGTCGTGCTCGACACCAAAGGCAAAGGTCATTACGTCGGCACCGTGCTCGCCGTGCGCACCCGCAGCCCTTCCTGGTTCGGCGAAGGGGACGAAAGGATTTATCTCGATGGCGAAGCCAAACCCTCCATCTGGGGCACCGGCACCGAAGATTATTTTTTATCCGCCTGGGGGCTCAAGAAGACCAGCACACCCTATTTTGGTGTCCCTTATTTCGACCAGTGGGGCATTGTGGGCGGCCACACCAGCGCCTACCGCTGGCATATCCCCGACCCGATCGTCTTTAGCAAGGGTATCAAGGTGGCCTTCGAGCACTTTGGCTGGATTGCGCCCGACGAAAATCCCCAATACCAATCCACCAGTTGGAACGAGCGCGAGGACGACTACGCCAGTGTGGCCTTCTGGTATCAGACCGGCGAACCAACCTTCGAGGCCCGGGCGCCGCATGCCCGCGAACGGCGCCTGCCGAGCCTCGAACGGCTGACGGTTTACGCCCGCGATTTCGCCAGCAGGGAGTTCCACGGTGACGGCAGCGCCGTCGCGCAGCGCCTGAGTTTCTTTGACACCCCCCAACTGCTCTATCGGCCTCCTGCCAAGGAAAATGCCTGGTGGGAAATCCCGTTCAAAGTGGAGAAGCAAGAGCCGCTGCGGCTGCTGCTGAACCTGGCCACCTCCTATGATTTTGGACAATACCAGGCCTGGCTCGATGGGGTGAAGATTGGCGGAGTGATGGACCTCTATTCGGCTGAAACCGCGGCCAAGGAATTTCATCTTTTGGACTTCTGGCCGGAGACTGGCGCCCACAAGCTCCGTTTGGAATGTGTGGGCCGCAACCCGCAATCCACCGGCCATTACCTGGGAATTGAATCGGTCCGCCTGCGCGAGCGCCGTCCGCGCGTCGCCGAATACGGCCACGACAAAGACAAGGATTGGAAAACCAAACCCCGGCTTTATCGTTGAGATCGCTTGGGCGCTGGAGTCCTTGCGTCGGCTCCTACGGCCAGTTGGTAGGAGTCGAGGTCACGAGACTCTAGCGCCTGTCCCAAAAGCGCTCCGGGTGCAAAGTCAGGCGTGTGAGCGGACCCTCGACATCCTCAAGAACGGCTTTCTGGGCCGGCCGCTACGGGCCAAGAAAAGCGGTAGAGGACTACCGCACTCCAAGGCCTCGCGGACTTCGCGCGGGGCTTTCGATCTCGCGCCCGCGCCGGCACAAGTTCAGCAGGCCAAACGCCAAGACGCGGAGTCGCAATGTCGCCGAGAAATAAAATTCCTTTCTCCCAACCATCAACTTCATTTTTGCGGCTCTGCGGCTCCGCGGCTTGGCGTTAAAGTCCCCTGTGCCCGCTTCAACGTCGTGATCAACTCATGCAACGCCCTCAACACTGCCAGTTCCTCCGCCAGCGTCGGCGGATCCCTGAGTTCGCCAGGTCTGGTGAAAGAGGGCGCATGTGCGGCGCGCACCGCGAACGTCGTTTTCCAAAAACCCACTTTTGGGACAAGCTCGACGCTAACCTTTCGCCACGCCCATCGCCATTCGCCCGCCCTTTCGCGTTGGACTTTCAGATCCTCCTTACGTCGGATCCTACGGCGCTTTACGTAGGAGTCGAGGCAGCGAGAGTCTAAAATTACTTGCGTCCAGTGCGTTTCGGCGGGCCTTTGCCCTGCGAAAATTAGAGCCTCCTTACGTCGGCTCCTACAGTCGGAGGTTGGGGGCGCAGAACTCCTCGAACCAAGGCTCCGGCGGCGCGTGAAAATCCCAGTCCCGATCGCGCCAGCGGAAGCGAACGCGGGCGGCATGGAGCGCTTGGTTGGGCAGCAGCAGTTGCCGACGCTGGTCGTCGGTCAAGCGCCGCTCGACCAGCGCCAGGTAGAGCGTTTCGTCGCCGCCATACAATTTGTCGCCCACCACCGGATGGCCCAGGTGCGCGAGGTGGATGCGGAGCTGGTGTTTTCGGCCCGTCAGCGGCCTGACGGATAACAGGCTGAAAATTCGCCCTTCGCGTTGAAACGAACGCAACCGTCGGTAATCGGTGCGGGCGGCCAAGCCGTCGGCGCGCACACAATCCTTGATGGCCACGGGACTGCGCACATCCCGGCCCAAAGGCGCTTCGATGACACCTTCGGGCGGTGATGGCGCGCCATGAACGATGGCCAGGTATTCTTTTTCCACCTGGCCGGCCTCCCAGAGCCGGCGCAATTCCCGCGCGGCGGCGGGCGATTTGGCGGCCAGCACCAGGCCGCTGGTTTCGCGGTCCAGGCGATTAATCAACTGCGGGTGCGATCCAGGCCCCAGATGCAGGCGCAAGCGGCCGATGAGGCTGGAACAAGCATCCCCTTTGGTGGGATGGCAGACCAGGTCAGCCGGCTTGTTCACCACCAGCAGTTCAGAGTCTTCGTGAACGATATTCAGCACGCCATTATTTCCTTGGGAAATTCACGGTGCCGCGGGCGAGCCGCCAAGGTCCAGGCAAACCACCTCGCCGGCGTAGCTGCGAGCCGGCCACCACGCCCCAGCTGGTTGTTCGCGGCAATTTGAAAGCGGCCTCACAGTTCCCAGCCCTTGCGGCGCGGCCGGCGGAGCGCCGCGTCGGCGCCGGGATGGTTGAGAATTCGTCCGGCCAGCGGATCGTATTCCAGCGGGACGTCGAACAGCGTGGCCACATTGCCCAGCAGCAGGAATTCCGTCAGCGGCCCCGCGTAATGGAAATGGGAAAGTGCGGCGGGGCCGCCCTGACAGGCCTGGACCCACTCGCTTTCGTGGCCGCGCGAACGCGGCAGCGCGCGCGGAATGGATTTGAGGTCGAAGTCCTTGAATTTTTCGGCGGGCAGCAGGGTGAGGGTGGTGTTGTGGGCGATGGTGTGCAGCATTCCCCGGCTGCCCACCAGCAGGCAGCCGCCGTGGTCGTCCCATCGTTTCGCGCCGGCGTCGCCCCAATCCAGTTTGCGCCCCATCAACTCCTCGACGCGCGCCCGCGCGCCGGGCGCGCCCGCGCCATTGGCCCAGGTCACATGTACTGGCGGCAGCGGCCCGCGCGCCGGAAAATCAAACTCCACCAGCTCCCATTTGGGGAAGGTCAGCGGGTGTATTCCCGACATGCGGGCTTTAATTCTGATGACGGGCTTTTCCTTGGGCCGCCATTCGGCGGGCGCATCGGCGTCCCACAGCGTGTCCAGCCGCAGCGCCCGGAAGGGCAGGTTCAGGATATGCGCGCCCCAGTTGCCCAGGTTGCCGGTCGCGAAATCGCGCCAGCCGTGCCACTTCATCCAGAGCGGGTGATAGGGGCGCGCCGCCGCCGGGCCCAGCCAGAGGTCCCAGCGCAAGTCGTCGGGCGGCGGGAATTCCCCCGCCGGCGCCGGACGGTCCCCGGTTCCGCCGCCGTCTTTCCAGGCGTAAACCTCCCGGATGTCGCCCAACAGGCCGGCCTGCGTCAATTCGACGCTTTGCCGGTAGGCCTCGGAGGCCGTGCCCTGGTTGCCCATCTGGGTGGCCACCTTGAATTGCGCCGCCGCCTCCCGCAGCGCGCGCGCCTCGGAAACATCATGCGTCAGCGGCTTTTCGCATAGCACATGTTTGCGGCGCTTGATCGCGCCCAGCGCCGCCGCCGCGTGCGTGTGGTCCGGGATCGCCACGGTCACCGCGTCCAGTTCCCGCTCCATTTGGTCCAGCATCTCCCGAAAATCCTCGAACTTGCGCGGGCCGGGGAACTTCTCGAAAACCGGCCCGGCGCGGTGCCGGTTGACGTCGCACATGGCCACGACGTTGGCGAGTTGCGGCATGGTCTGCACAAACCAGCCGGCCCGCCCGGTCACGCCAATCAAACCGACATTCAGCCTGGCATTGGCGGCGTAGGCGCGCACGGAAAGACTGTTTTCCAACAGCAAAAAGCCGGCGCCGCAACCCGCGGCGGCCAGAAAAGAGCGGCGATGGCAACGCGACGACATAAGGCGACCTTGGCTTTGACTCTAAGCCCCGCCGGCCCGGGGCCAAGCAAAAAATAGCCAGGTTTGCCGGTCCGTGGCGGTTTTTGCTTTCAGGGTTTGAATTCGCCGAAGGAATGGGGAAGCCCCGCGCTGTATTGGCGCAGCAGGGCTTTCATCTTTTCCAGGCGCTCTTTTTGCGAAGGCTGAGCGGCGAGGTTCTTCTGCTCCTGCGGGTCCTGGCGCAAATCGTAAAGCTGATCGGCATCCCAATAGGCCGGGTAATTCTTTTCCGCGTTGTAAGAGTGCGTGGATTGGTCCATCGGCTGGCACCAGTGGTTGAATTTCACGCCCTTGGCCATTTGTTCGAGGACCGCGGGCTTGTAGCGAACGGCGAGGTATTTAAAGCCATCCTCGGAAACAATCGCTCGCTCGGTGGTGATTTCCAGCATCAGGGAGGCGCGCTGGTAGGCGGCGTTGCCTTGCAATGCCGGCCAGATGTTCTGGCCGTCGAAGGCGGCTTCCGCGGGCGGCTTGATCCCGCAAACCTCGAGAATGGTGGGGGCCAGGTCAATATTGGCGGTCAGTTTATCGCAAACGGAGCCCGGACGAATCTTCCCGGGCCAGCGGGCTAAAAACGGCATCAAGGCCCCGCCGTCGTAGCAGGTGAACTTGGCCACATTCCCGTTGTCCCCCGCCAGCAGCACCAGGGTCCGCTCGGCCAGACCCAGTTTTGCGAGTTTATCAAGAACCGCGCCCACGCCGTCGTCCAGCCAGGTAACCCCGGCTTGGGCAGGCGCGACGCCAGCAGCCTTGACCCGCTCCAGCACGCTCTGCCGGGACGGCTGGACCTGGGGCGCTTTATCGAGAAACCCCAGGGACGTGGCGCGGGGGTCTGCTTTGGTCAGGGAGGCGAGGGGTGAAGGCCCGTGCACCAGGGTGGGCGCCAGGTAGAGGAAAAACGGCCGGTTGGCGTTCTGTTCGATGAACTCCAATGCGCCGGCAGTGACCCATTCCATGTTGTGAACGCGCAAAGGCACCGGCAGGTTGCCGGGCTTCCCGGGCCCCTTGGCGCCATCGTCCACGTTGCCGTGATAGGCGCTGGCCGCATAGTCAAAGCCGGTCTCGCGAATCGAGCGCAGCAGCAATTCGTAGCTTTGCTGCAAGCGCTTCTTGACGGCCGAGTCGTTAGGATCGTCTTCGGGTCCGAATTTGGGCGGCGGCCCGGCGGCGCCCTGGTGCCACTTGCCGACCATGCCGGTGCGGTAGCCGTTCTTTTGCAGGATATGCGCGAGAGTGTTTTGCTCGCCGTAAACGCCCGGCTCCCAGCCTATGTTGACCGGGCTCCCGGGCGGGCAATTTCGCTGGAATCGCAGGCTGCGGCTCGCGTATCGGCCAGTCAGGACATTGAAGCGGCTCGGGCTGCAAACCGCGCTGGCGACGTAAAACCGGGTGAATTTCATCCCGTCGCGCGCCAGGCCGTCCATGTGCGGCGAAAGGACCTTGCCGCCATAGCAGGCCACCTCGTTCAAATCATGATCGTCGGTGTAGATGAGAACGACGTTGGGGCGCGGACCGTCCAAAGGAGCGCCGCCAGCCATCCCCCCGGCCAGCAAAATGGCTGCAATTAGAATTGGCACCCAACGATTTGCCATGTGGCTGAGTATAGAAGTCCGGCCTGCTTCTTCAACCGGTAATTTAAGAAGCAGTTGAGGTTTTTTCTTTGCAGCTTCGGAATCATGTTGTTTTTTCTGGCCTGGCCAAACCGTAACGCCTAGCCTGCCCCCCAACATTTGCATCTTTATGGAAGCGCAACGAGCAAGAGCTGTTTTCGGGTGGGCAAGGTCAGCCAATTTGTTCCATTGCTTCAGGGCCGCGGTTTTCCCCCTCTCATTAACACCCCGCTTCAGCGGGGTGGGCGGGGTGTTCAACGAAATGGTCAACGGTTTTAACCGTTTCAGCGAATTGCGGAAAACGGTTAAAACAGTTAAAGCGCTCGCAGTCCCTTTGCGCGTCCCGCTGAAGCGGGGTGTTGTTAAAATTCACCCAACCAATTGGCGCGAAACTTTTGTCATGGTTTCTTTTGGACTCATGGCCCTAAGCCCTTTTGCCATGGGCGCGGAGAAAGCCGCCCCGCGCGATTCCTTTGCGATTGTCTGCCCGGCGGAGTCCTCCCCGGCGCAATCCCTGGCGACGCGTGAGGTGCGGCGCTACCTCTACTTGCGCACCGGCTCGCTGTTGCCCATCGTGCGGGCCGGCGCGGAACTGCCGAAGAATCCCAACCTGATTGTGATTGGTCCGCGCCAGTGGCCGGTCGTGGAGACACTGGCCGCGCGCGGCGGTTTTTCGAGCGAGACTCTGTTCTTGCGGGGGGATGAATACCTCCTCAAAACCTTCACTCACGAGGGCCGCACGGTGTGGTTGGCCACCGCGGGCGCCGACACCGGCGTCCTTTATGCTGCCTACCGGTTTGCCGAGTTCCTAGGCGTGCGCTTTTACCTGGAGGGCGACGTGGTGCCGGACCAGCGCCTTTCCCTCGTCCCGCTCCCCGTGGAATGGGAGCCGGGCGGCAAACCAATGGGCGCAACTGCCAAAGCCGCTTCCGTCGGCCTGCCGCGGATGAACGAGCACGCCCGCCCGCTTTTCTCGCTGCGCGGCATTCAGCCCTTTCACGATTTCCCCGAAGGCCCGGACTGGTGGAACCTGGACGATTACCTGGCGATCATCTCTCAACTGCCCAAGCTGCGCATGAACTTCTTCGGGCTGCACACTTACCCCGAGAAACATCCCAACGCCGAGCCCACCGTCTGGATCGGCCTTCCGCAGGACGTGGCGCCCGACGGCCAGGTCACATTCAGCTACCCTTCGAGCTACATGAACACTCGGCGCGGCAACTGGGGTTACGCGGCCAAATCCATCACCAACTTTTCGCATGGGGCGGCGATGCTTTTCACCGGCGACGCCTACGGCCCCGACGTTATGGGCCAATGGCTGCCCGAGCCCAAGACCCCCGAGGCCTGCAACGAAGTCTTCAATCGCACCGCGGAAATGCTGCGGCAAGCCTTCACCCATGCGCGCCAGTTGGGGGTGAAAACCTGCGTCGGCACCGAGACGCCCTTGACGGTCCCCGCCAAAGTCCAGGAACGATTGAAAGCCCTCGGCAAAAACCCGGCCGATCTGAAAACAGTTGGCGAATTGTATGAAGGCATGTTCACTCGCATCGCGCGCGCCCATCCCTTGGACTATTACTGGTTCTGGACTCCCGAGGGCTGGACCTGGCAAGGCGCGAAGCCGGAGCAAGTCACCGCCACCACCAACGACCTGATGGCCGCCATCCAGGCCGCCAAAAAAGTCGGCGCGCCGTTCGGCCTCGCCACCTGCGGTTGGGTGCTCGGTCCGCAGCAGGACCGCGCCCTGTTCGACACCTTCCTCCCCAAGGACGTCGCCGTAAGCTGCATCAACCGCGAGGTCGGCAAGACCCCGGTGGACAAAGGATTTGCCCGCGTGCAGGGCCGCGGCAAATGGGCCATCCCCTGGCTGGAGGACGATCCCGCCCTCACCGCCCCGCAGTTGTGGGCCAGCCGCATGCGCCGCGACGCCCGCGACGCCCTGGCCTACGGCTGCGACGGCCTCATGGGCATCCATTGGCGCACGCGCAGTGTCGGGCCCATGCTCGGCGCCCTCGCGCAGGCCGCCTGGGACCAATCCTGGGCCAAATCTTCCCCCGCCCAAGCCCCCGTGCTGCGGGAAGGCCCCGATGGCGGCAAATACGCCCATTTCACCAGCCACGCTATCGCGGACACCACAGACGCCCCCATCTACCAGCATGTGCGCTACGGCATGAGCGCCTATCGCCTCCACGCCACCAACGGCCTTTGCTCCGTTACCCTCAAGTTCTGCGAGCCGCATTACAAGGAAGCCGGGAAACGCATCTTCTCCGTCCAAATTCAAGGCCAGGAGAAAATCAAGTCACTCGATATCTTCAGCCGCGTGGGCCAAAACCGCGCGCTGGACCTGAAGTTTGATGGCCTCCCCGTCTCCAACGGCTGGCTCGAAGTGGAATTCGTGGCGGAAACCGAATCCCCCTGCCTGGCCGGGCTGGTGGTAGCCGGGGAAGGCTACACACGCAAAATCAACTGCGGCGGCCCGGCCTACCAGGATTACGCCGCCGACTGGCCCGAAGGCGGCGAAACCCCCAAGGGAACTTTCCCGGCGGTGGACGATTTCTATCGCGACTGGGCCCAAAACCAATTCGGCCCGGAAATCGCCCTCCCGGTGTCGCGCATCTTGGCGAAGATGGACGGCCGCCTGCCGCGCCCGGCGGACTGGGTGCACGGCCCCGGCGGCATCAAGCCCGACCCCCGCCCCTGGTCGCAGGTCCAATCCAACTACGTTTTCGTTCACGAGCTGGCCGGCTGGCGCGAGGATGTGCGCGGCGCGGGCAACCTGGAGCGCTTCGATTATTGGCTCAACACCTTCCGCTACCTGGAAGCCATGGCGCGCGTCAACTGCACCTGGGCGCTCGTCACCAACGCGATGGGCAAAGCCAAAGCCGCCCCTGACCCCCAGGCGCAACGGCAGATCGCCGCCGCGGAAGTCCTGCCCCTGCGCCAGGAACTCGTCCGCCAGGTCTCGCTGCTTTACGACCTGCTGCTGGCCACCGTCACCAACCCCGGCGAACTCGGCACCGTCGCCAACTGGGAACAGCACCTTTTCCCCGACCTCCTGGAAAAACCCGGCCAGCAATTGGCCGCCTTCCTGGGCCGCCCCCTGCCGCCGGACGCCGAGCTGCCGCGCGCCTACCGCGGGCCCGCCCGCCTGATCGTCCCCACCAAGCGCGCCAGCGTTGCCGCCGGGAGTGATCTCACCCTCCGCGCCCTGGTCCTCGCCGAAAAACCGCCCCGCGAAGTCGCCGTCTTCTGGCGCAAGCTGGGCCAAGGCGCCTTCGCCAAGGTTCCCATGAAACACGAAGCCCGCGGCGTTTACTCCCTCTGCCTGCCCGCCGCAAAAACCAGCGACGACCTCGAATACTACGTCCGCGCCGTGCCCGACGGCGAGCCCGCCCTCCATTTCCCCGCCACCGCCCCAACGCTCAATTGGACGGTGGTGAGACAATAAGGAAGTGATATTCAGCAGCGAGGCTGCGCTCGCGGCCGTGTGGATATGAAAAAGACGGCGCGGCCATGGTTGTAACGCGCCAGGTTTTGGCGTGGTAACGGGATAGGTGGAGGGTCAGATTAAAGTGCGGCGCCTGATTCGTGGGCTACGGATTAAAGCGGAACGTGGCTGTGGGATGCAATACACAATTGGTTCCTCGCTGTTTGCAGTGGAATGCCAAGTGTCTCTTTCGTGAGGGGACCGCTTGGTTTGGGAGGCATCGTTGTGCTCAGCCCCGCCAGGGGCGGCAGGTAATCGCCCAGCGATTTACCGCTGGGAACGACGCCCCGCCTGAGTCCCCAAGCCCCGCCAGGGGCGAAAGAAATCCGCGCGGGTTTGCCGCCAACTACCGCCGCCCCTCCGACGATCTTCTTTCGTCCCTCCGGGACTTTGGGCCTTCCTGCACCCGCATCCCCCCCTTGAAAGGGTGGGCTATTTTCTACCGCCCTGCCGGGCTGGCGGCGTTATTCCACCGAAAAGAGCGAAGAACCACACAATTGGTCACCGTGGGCGGCGTTTTCCCTCTCCCCCTTGGGGGGAGAGGGCAGGGTGAGGGGGCGCGTGTCGTTTATCCCAAGCACTCATAAGCAACCGTTCTGCTCTTAATCGCCAGCGGCGTTAGCATGGGGGTATGATTTTGATTGATGAGGTCTTCGGGTATTTCCTTGGGCAGCACTCGCTGGCCGTATTGATTTCACCGGGCGCTGTCATGGGCGCGGTTAGTGTCTGCTGAGGAGGAGGCGGTGGTCCACGCGGCGGGCTTGGGCCGGCTCCAGCGGGGGCAGGTCGGTGAGGGTGGGGGATTCGGTCTGGCGGAGGATGCCCCGGGCCATCGCCTGGAGGGCCTGCCAGCGGGGCCATTCGAGCGGCGGGGCGTGGGCGATCTGCCGCAGCAGGCTGCGCCATTCGATGATGATCCGGTCAATGTCGCCCGCGCCGAGCAGCTCGCTGATGAAGGTGTTTTTGCGCTGGGGATTCTGGTGCGTGGCGGCGACGATCTGCTCGGCGCCGGCGCCGTAGCGGGGCGGGACGCCCATCTCCAGGTAGCCGGGCACCGATTGCATGGCGAACAGCTTTTGGCAGGCCCGGGCCAGGCCGCCGCCCCAGCGGTTGTCGTCGCCGCAAAACCGGAATCTGGCGTCCAGGTTGGCCAGCTCGTAAATGAATTCATCCAGCGGATAAGACTCGTCCTCGAGGCCGGCGGCGATGGCCAGGCCGTCGCCTTGCTGGAAAAAGCTGACGATGCGCCCGCGGCGCGTGGGGACGCCGCGGGCGTCCACCAGGCCGAGCCGCCGCCAGAGCATGGCGACACCGGTGGCGGTGGGCAGTTGCCGGCAAAGCGGGGCTTGCGGGCAGGCGGCGCATTCGGGCGTCATGATCTCGCGCACGACCGGTTTCCAGAGCGGGACGCCGTGGCGGTCCACCGCCGCGCGCAGCGGCGTTTCCGCCAGGCTGACCAGGGCGGTCAGATGCCGCTCGGCGCGGTCGAAGCGCGCCACGGGAAGTTTTTGTTGGGCGAGGCGGTCGGCGATCAAAGGAGCGATTTTGTGGTCCCACAGGGCGAGGGGCGCCGAGCGGCTGTTCCAGTGGATCAGCTTGCGGACCCATTTGTGGAGGCGCAGGCCATCGTCGCCGATTAATTCGGCCAGAGTGATGGAGCGGCCGTAGATGGGCTGGCCCGACTCGTTCTCGCCGATGGCGGCCAAGACGCCGTGCCCCAGCTTTTCCAGCGCGGCCGGTTTGGCGAGGGCGGGGGTCAGGCGCGGGCGTGGCGGCAGGCCGTTCTCACCGGCGGCGCCGGACGCGGACGCGAGCTTGAGGAGATTAAGAACAGGCTCCGGCAACGGTTCCATGACGAACACCTCGCGGGCCGGGCGCTCGGCCAGCGCGGGCAACGGCTCCCATTCGCCCCGGCTGTTGAGCATTTGCGGCAGGCGCTTGCGCACGCGGCGGGCGCGCTCGGCGTCGGTTTTCAAGCCGCAGGGCGCCTCGGGGCGCTTGAGGCATTCCTCGACCCCCAGCACCACCGGCTTGGTGGAGAACAGCCGTTGCTGCACGCGGACCGCCTCGGCAAAAGGATCGCGGCCGGCCTCGGCGGCGGCGTGCATCAGCCCCAGCAGGGCGTTCCAGTCCACCATGCCCGTGCGCGCGAGCTGGGCGGGGTAGCCGTCGCGCAGGCGAATTTCATTGGCGCTGACGAGCACGTAGCCTGTTTCGTCAATCCCGCGGCGGCCGGCGCGGCCGAACATTTGCAGGATTTCGGCGGGCGCCAGCGGCTGCTCGACCAGGTCGCGCCGGTAGGAGTCGCCGGCGAGGGCAACGCTGCGGAGCGAAAAGTTGATGCCCGCCGCCAGGCCCATGGTGGCGACCACGACACGCAAGGCGCCGGCCTTGGCGAGCGGCTCGATGACGCCGGCGCGCGCGGCGTAGCTGAGGCCGCTGTGGTGATAGGCGACGCGGGCGCGCAGCATCCGCGCGAGCCGTTCGCCGGCCAATTGCTTTTGCGCCTGGGTCAGGCTGAGCAGATTCGGACAAGGGAGCTGGTGAGCCAGCTCGGCGGCAATCGCCTCGGCGTTGGCGCGGCGCGGCGCGAAAATGAGGATGGGGCCGAGCCCTTCGGCGAGGGCGCGGGCGCAAAGGCGCGGCCAATAGCCGCGAATGCTGTTGGGCAGGCGGTAGGAAAGCTGGTCGGCGAACACCTCTTCCAGCGGGACCGGGCGGACGTCGTGCTCGATCAGCGTGGCGCGGCGGCCCAGGCGCGCGAGCCATTTGACCATGCTTTGCGGATTGGCGACGCTGCCGCTCATGAGCAAGAGCTGGGTGCGGGGCGGGCACAACGCGATGGCCAGCTCGTAGTTCAGGCCGCGGTCTCCGTCGCCGATCATCTGGTATTCGTCCACCACCAGCAAAGTGGGGCCCTCGCCGCGAATCAGGCGGTTCTTCTGCGTTTCGAGCGTGGCGACCAGCACGGGTGCGTCGAGGTTCTCCGCCAGGTCGCCGGTGGCAATGCCGGCGTCCCAGCCGCGCGCGCGCCATTCCGCCAGCTTGTCGTTGGCCAGGGCGCGGGTGGGGACGGTATAGATGGCCTGGCCGCGGTGGCGGCCCTGGCGCGACCAAAGCTCGAAGATCATGGTCTTGCCGGCGCCGGTGGGCGCCTGCACCACGACATCCAGCCCATCGCGCAAGGCGCTGACCGCCTGCTGCTGCCAGAGGTCGGGCACCACCACGCTGCCCAGTCCCGGCCACTGGTCAAGTTGCTCCGCCAGCGAAGGCATGACGCCCAAAATAGCGCCGCCATCCCCGACGGTCGAGGTTGAACTCCCAGCGCGCGAAAATCCCCGCGGGACGCGCCCGCCCGGGGCGGCCTTTGGCCATGAGGCGGATCAGGCCGGGGCCCCGCGCCGTCCGTTGGCGATAAAATTATTGGTGAGCGGCGGGGGTTGGGCTATCAGTTGGGCGTGACAAGGGAAACGGAGCAGGACCTGCGGCGGGAGCTCGAGGCGCTGGAAAAAGCGGTGGCGGAAATGCCAACCGCGAATCCCAAGCCCGACCTGGCCCCGCGATTCAAGCGGATTGACGACCTGGCCGCGCGGCTGCCGGCGGGGACCGATCCGCGCTTGCGGCATTACCTGCGCCAAAAAAGCTATCGGAAGGCGCGCCTTTTCCTCGAGGGCCGCGAGGCCGAAAATCAGGCGGGCGACCGCCGGCACGTTGAATGATGGACGACACCATTGCGGCGATTGCCACCCCCCTGGGCGAAGGCGGCCTGGCGGTCATACGCCTTTCGGGGCCGCGGGCGCTGGCCATTGCCGATGCCTGTTTCTCCCCCGCCGGCAAGGCGGGGGCCAGGCCCTCCGCCTGCCCTTCGCACACCCTGCATTACGGCCACCTGGTTGCCGGCGGCCGGGTGGTGGATGAAGTCCTGCTGGCGGTGATGCGCGCGCCGCGCACTTTCACCCGTGAAGACGTCGTGGAAATTTCCTGCCACGGCGGCCTGCTGGCGGCCAAGACGGCGCTGGACGCCGTGCTGGCCGCGGGCGCGCGGCCGGCCTTGCCGGGCGAGTTCACCCGCCGCGCGTTTCTCAACGGCCGGCTGGACCTGGCGCAGGCGGAGGCGGTGGCCGACCTGATCCACGCCCGCACCGAGCTGGCGCTGGCGGCCGCCAACGAGCAACTGGCCGGCAAGCTATCGCGCCGCGTCCGCCAGTTGCGCGCCGACCTGATGCGGGTCCTGGCCCATGTCGAGGCGCACATTGATTTTCCCGACGAGGACATCGCGCCCGACACCCGCGGGCAAATGCTGGACCGGCTGCTGGCCGCGATGCGTTTCATGGACGAGCTGCTGCGGACCGCCAACGAGGGCCGGCTTTTGCGCCGCGGCCTCCGCGCCGCCATCATCGGCCGCCCGAACGCCGGCAAATCGTCCCTGCTCAATCAACTGCTGGGCCACAGCCGCGCCATTGTTTCGCCTCTGCCCGGAACCACCCGCGACACCATCGAGGAAACGGCCAACCTCCGCGGCCTGCCGGTGGTGTTCGTGGACACGGCGGGACTGCGGGAGGCGGGCGATGCGGTGGAGGCCGAGGGCGTGCGCCGCAGCCACGCGGCCATGGAAAGCGCCGAGTTGATCCTGCACGTGCTGGATCACTCCGAACCGCTGACCCCGGCCGACGAGCGCCAACTCGAGGCGCTGGCCGGGCGCAAGCGCGTCATCGTGGTCAACAAGACCGATCTGCCCGGCCGCCTGGCGCTGCCGCCGGCGCTGGATGCGGCGGCGGCCAAGGTTTGCTGCCTGAGCGGCGCGGGCATCGAAGAGCTGAAGGACACCATCAAGAACCTGGTCTGGGCCGGCGAAATCAAGGCGGAGATGCTCGAGGTGATGATCAACTCCCGGCACCAGGACGCCTTGCGCCGCGCGCGCGCGGCGGTGGAGAAAAGCGCGGCGGCCCTGCGTGAGGAACTCACGCTTGAATTGGTCGCGCTCGACCTCCGTATCGCCGTCAACGCCGTCGGCGAAATCGTCGGCCAAACCGCCACCGAAGACCTCCTCGACGCCATTTTCAGCCAGTTCTGCATCGGCAAATAGCGGGGTTCGGCCTTTTCCGCGCCCCGCGCGGAAGACAAAGGGCCTTCGTTTGGTCCAGCGGCCCCGACCGGCAAAAAAAGCGGTGGAAGAAACGGACCCAAGCAATGGCTCGGTGTTTTGAGCCGCGTTTTACCCCTTGGAAACGGCGATAAAACCAAAAAAGCCCCGGACTGGGGCCCGGGGCTTTCGGCATTCTTGGGATCAAAACTAAATCGGCAGTTCCCAGCCCTTGCGATACTGGCGCTTGACCAGGTGCGAGACGTCCGCGTTCTTGGCCTTGGCGTTGGGGCCGTCCCATTGGATCGGCTTTTGCACGCCGTGACGAAGGGCGATGCAGCCCAGCAGGATGATCTCGGTCAGATAGGCGGCGATCTCGAAGTTCGAGTAGGCCTTTTTGCTCGGGTCCTTCATCATCTCGAACCATTCCTTGTCGTGGCCGGGCGAGCGCGGAATGGTCTGGGGCACCGGCTTGCAAGCCTCGTGGTTTTCACCGGAGGTGTATTCCGCCTCATCCTTCAGTTTGACGTAGAATTTTGAGCCGTAGTCGTCCGGCGAGAACAGCTTGCCCTTGTCGCCGATGAGCAGGCAGCCGCTGCCGGGGAGCTTGCCCTGCATGGCGACCACTTCCTTGACCAGGTCCTCCTGCGGACGCAGCGGCTTGATCTCTTTGTCGTTGGGATTGCCGTCATACCACCAGAACTTGAGCGGCGGCATCCCCTCGCGCTCCGGGAATTCAAAACGGATGCGGGAGGTCTTGGGGAAGGTTTCCGGAAAGAGCTTCGAGGTTTCCTCGCATTCGATGAGGCTGGGATAACCCATTTTGAGAGCGCGGAACGGCATGTTGACGGTGTGACAGGCCATGTCGCCCAAGGCGCCGGTGCCGAAATCATACCAGCCGCGCCAGTTGAAACTGTGATAGACGCCTTTCTTGTAGGGGCGATGCTGGGCGGGGCCGAGCCACAAATCCCAGTCGAGCGTCGGCGGCACCGGATCCTCGCCCTCGGGCCGGTTGAGGCCCTGCGGCCAGACCGGGCGGTTGGACCAAACATGCAGCTCGCGCACCGGGCCGATGACACCGGCCTGGATGACCTCGACGGCGCGCCGGAGGCCGCTGCCGCCGCTGCCCTGGTTGCCCATCTGGGTGGCGAGTTTGGGCTTCTGCGCGATCAGCTTGCGCACCACGCTGGCCTCGTAAACAGTCTGCACCAGCGGCTTTTGCGTATAGACATGCTTGTTCATCTTCAACGCCATCACCGTCGCCAGCCCATGCACGTGGTCCGGCGTGGAGACGGTCACCGCGTCAATGGACTTGTCCATCTCCTCGAGCATCTTGCGGAAATCCTTGTATTTTTTCGCGTTGGGGAATTTCTGGGCTTTCTTGTTCAGCCGCTCCTCATCCACGTCGCAAATGGCTACGATTTCGCCCATCCCGCCGGCGCTGTTGGCGTCGCTGTCCCCTTTGCCGCCAACGCCGATGCAGGCGACGCGGAATTTGCTGCCGGAATCCTGCGCGCGCAGCAGGGCGGGGGCGCTGGCCAGGGCCAGCGAGGTGGAAATCAGAAAATGACGCCGTGTCGTGTTGGACTGCGTCCCGTTGCTCAATAAAGTCTTTTGCATGGGCAATTCCTAATCGGCGGCCTGTTTTTATACAAGCCTTATTTCCAAGTCAGACGCCGCCGCGCCGCCGGGCATTCAAGCTGACAGGAGGAAGCCTGCGGGCGCTTCACCCCTTTCCTGGTTGGTGGGCGAACCGTCGCGACCAGCCCCCGCCCTGACACCGGCGCAAGTTATCAAACCAGGGGAAAACCCAGCCGCTGGCTGCCGAAGCCGTCCGCGGCGCATCCGCTTCGCATCCAGTGACGCGGGGAATCTTTGGCCAATAGCATGGCCCGCCACTTGACAGCGCCGGTTCGTAGATATAGGATGTAGCCATGAGAACGGCGAAACTCTTCCGACACGGCGGCAGCCAGGCAGTCCGGCTGCCCAAGGATTTTCGTTTCGTGGGCACGGAAGTGTATGTGCAAAAGCGCGGCGAAAGCGTGATTCTCAAACCCAAACCGGGGCCCACTTTGAAAACCTTGCAGGAAGTTGCCCGGTATATGCGGGAACATCATCCTGCCGGATCGAAATATCCCGCGCTGGACCGTCCGCAAGCGCAACAAGCCCGCGATTTGAACCTCGACTGATCATTCATGCTTTACTGCCTCGACACTTCGGTGTGTGTGCATCTCATCCGAGGGCGCGCTCCGGCGTTGGACCTGCCGCCGGCTGCCGATTGCCGGATTTCGGTCATAACCGCCGCCGAATTGGAAGTGGGTCTTTTGAAATCTTCCCGCCCAACCGAACAGCGCCGGGTGGTCAGGGCGTTTTTGTCTTTATTTCAAGTTTTGCCGTGGGAAACCTCCGCCGTGTCGCATTATGGCGAGATTCGCGCCGACCTCGAGCGGCGCGGGCTGGCCATCGGACCGCTCGACATGCTCGTCGCCGCTCATGCGCGCAGCCTCGGCGCAACCTTGGTCACGGGAAACTCGGACGAATTCCGGCGGGTCAAGGGGCTTAAGGTCTTGGCGTGGGAGTAGCGCTCAGGGGGTGGTTTTGCGCCTGCCAGAGCGTTGCGCGCAAGGGCCAAGGGTATTTGCTGTATCTCCGGGATGAAATTCACAACTTGTCGCCGAGGGCGACGGTCTCCCTCTCCCCCTTGAGAGGAGAGACTTTCCCGAAAGCTGGTTTCGCGCATTGTCCCCCCTGAACCGTGTAGGAGCCGACGTAAGGAGGCTCAAATTTCTTATCCCTTCGCGTGATCGCAAGAATATCAGAGCCTCCTTACGTCGGCTCCTACAACCAAGGGGTTCATGGGGAGGGCAGTGTGAGGGGGCGCGTGTCGTTTATCCCCAGCCCTCTTGAGTAACGGCTTGTCATTCATCAGCCAGGACGTCCGGTGGTCGCCGCCCCGGCGGGCGAACAAAAAGACCGGATAAAAAGCTTGCGCGGCGGGCCAAAATTTCCTTCAATACAGCCTTGGAATACTACGGTTGAAAACCCCGGCGGGCGCGGGCGGATGAAGCGGTGCCGCCGGACCGGGCGGTTCCCTTACCAGTTTATGAAAGGCAAATCGGCAAGCACACGGGCCGGCTTGTTGGCCGGCGGCAACTGGATCATTGATCAGGTGAAACTGATTGATGCTTATCCGCAACCCGAGCATCTGGGCAACATCCTGAGCCAACACCAAGGCACCGGCGGCGCGCCCTATAACGTGCTGCTCGACTTGGCCATCCTGGGTGCCGGCTTCCCGCTGGCCGCCGCCGGCCTGGTGGGCAAGGACGCACTGGGCAGCCTGATTCTGGCCGATTGCCAGAAACACCGGATTGACACCCGTTTCCTGACCCCCACCGCGGAGGCCCCTACCTCGTACACCGATGTTATGACTGAAAAGGCCACCGGCCGCCGCACCTTCTTTCATCATCGCGGCGCCAATGCCTTTTGGGACGCCAAGGGGCTGGATTTCAATAAAACCAAGGCCAAAATTTTTCACCTCGGTTACCTGCTGTTGCTGGACAAACTGGACCAGCCGGACGCGAAATATGGCACCAAAGCCGCCCGCCTGCTGGCCGCCGCCCAAGCGGCCGGCCTGAAAACCAGCATTGACGTGGTCAGCGAAGACAGCGACCGCTTCAACAAAATCGTCACTCCGGCCCTCAAATACGTGGATTATTGCATCCTGAACGAGATCGAGGCCGGCAAAACCGCCGGGTTCAAAGCTCGTGGAGCGGACGGCAAACTGGACACGGTGGCGCTGCGCCACACCGCGGGCGCGCTGCTTCAGCAGGGGGTCCGGGAATTGGTCATCATTCACTTCCCGGAAGGCGGCTTCGCCCGCGACCGCAAGGGGTTGGATGTCTGGCAATCCTCGCTCAAGCTGCCGAATAACTTCATCGCCGGTTCCGCCGGAGCCGGGGATGCTTTTTGCGCCGGCATGCTGCTGGGCTTGCACGAAGAGTGGGATCTCCAGCGGTGCCTGCTGACGGCGGTTTGCGCGGCGGCCGCCTCGCTTTCCCACCCCACTTGCACCGAAGGCATGAAACCGCTCAGCGCCTGCCTGGCGCTGGCGAAAAAATTTGGCGTCCGCCCGCCCTTGGAGTCGGATTTTTAGTCCGGCCACTCAACCGGCCATCCCCCGGCTGGGGCGGGTTTTCCGGCGGGCGGGCGGGTGACGCCGCACCGGTGTCGGCCGCGCATTTTCCGCAATAAGGGTTTGACAGGGGGTTGCCGGCTGTTTAGTTTGAAAACGAATTTTATGGCAGAAAACATTCCAAGTCCGCCTGGTGGCGCGCTGCCCCCCAAGCCCGGGGAAGGCAAGGTAACGCCCAAGAAGGAAACCGTCCGCATCACTTTGCCGCCCAAGCCGACCGCTTCGCCAACCATCAAATTACCGACGCTGCCCGGCGCTCCGGGCGCCGCAACCGCTGCGCCCACGGCCCCGGGGGTGCCGCCGCCGGCGCGTCCTGGCGCCGCGCCGCCCCCCGCCGCCGCTCCAGCGGTCCCAGCCACGGCGGCGCGTCCCGCCGCCGCCGCGCCGGGTTCGCGCCTGGCCACCGCCCCGGCGCCCAAAGGCGCTCCCGCCCCCAGCGCCGCCGCCCCCGCCAAACCTGGCGCCGCGCCGGTCGCTCCGGTCAAACCCGCCAAACCCGCCTCCACCATTGGGGTTTTTGATGTCGTGCTGGCGGTGTTTGCGCTGCTGGCCAGCCTGACCGGCGTGGGCACGATGCTGTTCATGATGTCATTGCTCGACAAGACGCAGGGCATGCTGGACGAAATCCCCAAATGATTTAACCGCCCCAACGCGCCGGGCGCGTTGGGGCCTCATTGCCGACGCAAACTCGTTAAGAAAGGAAGGAATACCGCTTTCATGGCTTCTCCGCATGTCATCAATGTCAATGACGCGAATTTTCCGCAGGAAGTCCTGCAGTCGCCGGTGCCGGTGCTGGTGGATTTTTGGGCCGAATGGTGCCCACCCTGCAAAATGATAGGGCCGATGATTGACGAGCTGGCGGCCGAATACGCCGGCAAGGCCAAAGTTTGCAAGGTGAACGTGGACGAGGCCAGCGGGCTGGCGGTGCAATTCGGCATCCAATCCATCCCGACGATATTCGTCTTCAAGAACGGGCAGCCGGTGGACCAGGTGTTGGGCGCCAAAAACAAGGCCTTTTTCAAGCAAATGCTGGATCGCGCCCTGGCCTGAGCGCGGGCTGGGCGCCGGTGACATGGCCTTGATCCTCACGCCGGGGCAACTGCGGGACCAGTCCGAATTCTACCGGCAGCTCGGCTCGCTCACCCACGCCGGGCTGGGGGTGATGGCCGCCTTCCACCAACTGCGCGCCCATCCGCCGGGCCGGGCGATGGCCGTCCGGGCGGCGCGGGTGCTGGCGGAGTTGGAGCGGGGCGCCACCCTGACGGAGGCCTTGCGCCGATTGGGGCCGGACACGCCGGTTTTTGACACGGCCCTGGTCGAAGCGGGCGAGCAAAGTGGACGGCTGGACCAAAGTTTCAAGCTGCTGGCTGACTATTACGAGGACCGCGCCCGCCTGGCCCGCCAGTTGATCAACGATTTGATGTATCCGGCCTTTCTGCTGCATTTCGCGGTCTTCATTCTGCCGTTCGCCGAGTTTTTCAAATCCGGGAACCTGGGGGTTTACCTGGTTAAGACCCTGGGTCTGCTGCTGCCGCTCTACGCGGGGGTGCTGGCGCTGGTTTATGCCTGCCAAAGCCGGCATGGAGAAAACTGGCGCGCGCGGATGGAATCCGCGGGGCGCTTGATCCCGGTGCTGGGCCGGGCGCGGCATAACTTGGCGCTGGCCAGGCTGGCGGCGGCGCTCGAAGCCCTCATCAGCGCCGGCGTGCCGATATTCCGCGCCTGGGAGCTGGCCGGCGCCGCCAGCGGCTCGCCCGCCCTGCGCCGCGTGGTGGCCTCTTGGAAATCCGCCCTGGAGAGCGGCCGCACCCCGGCGGAATTGGTGCGCGGCAGCCGCGAGTTCCCCTCCCTTTTTGCCGGGCTATACAGCGGGGGCGAAATCAGCGGGCGGCTGGACCATGAGCTGCGCCATCTCCACGACCTTTACCTCGAGGAAGGAAGCCGCCAAATGCGCATCGTTTCCACCTGGGCGCCGAAAATCATCTACCTGCTCATTGTTCTGGCGGTGGCCTGGCAGATCGTCTCTTTTTACGCCTCCTACTACGGCGAGGCCGACCGCCTGATGCGCGAGGAATAGCGCCGGCAACGGCGGGCGCGGCGGATGCCGCCGACGGCTTATCGCCGGGCTGAGTTGTGCCGGGTGTCGGCGCCGGTGGAATCCAAGGGCAGCACCAGGATTGCCGTGGTGCCCCGGTTGGCCCGGCCCCTGATCTCGACACGCCCCCCAACCAGCGCCGCTCGCTCCCGAATGCTGAGCAAACCGAGCGAATTGGTATTGGCAAGCTGCTCCCGCGTGATGCCGCGACCGTTGTCGCGCACGATGAGGCGGACGTTCCCGCCCTTCGAGTCAAGGATGACGCGGACGCGACTGGCGCCGGAATGACGGGCGATGTTGGTCAGCAATTCCTGGAAAATGCGGTAAATCTCGGTGGTCTGGAGCGGGCTCAAAGGCAGCGGACGCTCCGGTACGCTGACCTGGCAAGTCATGCCCGAGCGTTCCTGGAAAGCTTTGGCTTCCGCCTGCAAAGTCGCCTCCAGGCCCAAGTCGTCGAGCATGCGCGGACGCAGACTGCGCGCAATCGCGCGCGCCTCCTCGACCATGCCGTCCACTGTTTTGCCGGCGGCGGCCAGTCTTTCCCGCAGTTGCTCACGCAAGACGGCGTCCGCCATTTGCGACAGCTTTCCCAACGCCCAGACAAGGTCCATTTTCAGCGCGGTGAGGCCTTGCCCCAAGACATCGTGAACTTCGCGCGCCAGGCGAGCCTGCTCGGCCTCCTGCAGGCTTTGCAGCCTGGCCAGCAGCGCCCGCAATTGCTGGCGGGATTGCGCCGCCTCCAGCTCGGCTTGTTTGCGTGCGGTGACGTCCATCTCGATGCCGTCCCACAAATAACGGCCATCCTTGGCGCGGCGCGGCGCGGAGATGAACCGCCGCCAGCGAACCTTGCCGGAAGGCAGCCGCACCCGGACTTCCAAATCGAGCGGTTTTGCTTTGGCAAAAGCCTCGGCCTCTTGCCTGGCGACGAGGGGGCGGTCTTCCTCGATCACCTGGTTGTAAAGGACGGCGGGATTGCGCCGCGCTTCCTCGACGGAGAGACCGTGCAACCGTTGCACGGCGGCACTGATGAAAGTAATCTTCCGCTCCCGGCCGTCCACCCCGCTGTCTATTTGATAGACCATCCCGTCGGCCAGGTTGTCGCTCAAGGCGTGCAGCCGGCTTTCGCTTTCCGCCAGGTTTTCCTCAGCCTGCCGGCGGCCGTTGCGGTCGTTCAATCCGTGCTTGGGACAAACGGTTCCGCCCGGCGTCTGCTGGTTTTTCTTCCGCTCTTTCATAGGGCGGTTGGTACTGGAGAAGTAACTCCGCAGCACTATACCCCTTTTATTGGACATCGGCCAGTCTTTAATGTTCGCGGTTTATGGTTTATGTTCGGCGCGCAAACTATTGTCTCCCCGCCGGCCTTCGAATCCGTTATCTTTCGCCGGGCGCGGGGGGGGGAGAGAACACTGGCGCGTCCCGGGCAAAGCCATCGGATCATCAATGAGGGAAGCGGCGTCAACCTCGCTCAAGCTGCGCGTAACCGCGGCGGCGGAAAAGGCCCTGCGGGCGGGCCATCCTTGGTTGTTTGCGGGCAGCATCCGGGAGCGGAGCCGGGTCGGAGAACGCGGCGAAATTGCCGTGATCTATGACCGCCGGAATCGTTTCCTCGCCGCCGGACTATACGACCCGGACTCTCCCCTGCAAGTGCGCATCCTGGTTGCGAACCGCCCGGAAGCGATCACGCCGGACTGGTGGCGGCAACGCCTCCAAGCCGCGCTTGACCGGCGCGCCGGCCTCTTCGACCCAGCCACCACCGGCTACCGCTGCATCAATGGCGAGAGCGACGGCTGGCCTGGGCTGGTGCTGGACCGCTATGGCGGCTGCCTGGCGCTCAAACTGTACACCGCCGCCTGGCTGCCGCGCTTGCCCGCCCTGGCCGGCCTGATTGGGAACCTCCTCCAGCCGGACCAACTGGTTTTGCGTCTCAGCCGAAATATCCAAACCCTGGCGCGAAGCGAATTTCAGCGGCTCGACGGCGAAGTGCTTCAGGGCGAGCGGACGCCGGAGAATCCGGTCTTCCTCGAAACCGGGCTGCGCTTCGAGGCGCAGGTCTATGGCGGCCAAAAAACCGGGTTCTTCCTCGACCAACGGGAAAACCGCCGCCGCGTCGAGGCGCTGTCCGCCGGCCGCCGGGTCTTGAACACCTTCAGTTTTTCCGGCGGCTTTTCGCTCTACGCCGCCCGCGGCGGCGCGCGCGCGGTGACCGACGTGGATATCAGCCCGCACGCGCTGGCCGGCGCCCGACGCAATTTTTCCCTGAACCGCGACCACCCGGCGGTGGCGGCTTGTCCTTACGAGCAAGCGCAGGCCGATGTGTTCGCCTGGCTGGCGCAGTCGCCGGAGCGCTACGACCTGGTCGTCCTCGATCCGCCTTCGCTGGCCAGACGCGAGGCGGAACGCGCGGGCGCCTTGCAGGCTTACGGCAAATTGGTGTCCGCGGCCATCCGGCGGCTGGCGGCGGGCGGGCTGCTGGTGGCCGCCTCCTGCTCCGCTCATGTGTCGGCGAAGGAATTCTTCGGTGTGGTGCGGCAAAGCGCCCGCCGCTCCGGCCGGCGGTTCCAGGAACGGGAAACCACCGGTCACGCCGCCGATCACCCGGCCGCCTTTCCGGAGGCGCAATACCTGAAATGCATCTACCTCGAATTTTAGCTGACGCGGCGGAACTCGGGGCGGGCCGGCGCGTTGCGTGTCACTTTTGCTGATACACGCGGACGTAATCTACCAGGTATTTTTGCGGCAACACCGAATCGTCCATCGGGCCGCCCCAGGAGCCGCCCAAGGCCAGGTTGATGAGCAGGTAATGTGGCCGGCGAAAAGGATTGTCCGGCCCCACCCCCGCGTCATCCAGCTTGAAAGTGAAATACTTTTGCTGGTCGAAGAAAAAGTCCATGCGGTCCGGAAACCATTCCACGGCGTAGAGATGAAAATCGTTGAAGGGCGCGGGCGCGGCCAGTTTGCCGCCTTTGCTGGCGTGTTTGCCGTCCTTGGAAAAATGCACCGTGGCATGCACCTTGTCCGGCTCCTTGCCCACAAACTCCATGATGTCAATCTCCCCGCATTTCGGCCAGCCGACCGTGGAGTGGTTGGCGCCGAGCATCCAGATGGCGGGCCAGACTCCCCGGCCTTGCGGCAGCTTGGCGCGCACTTCAATGCGGCCATAATGAAATTCCGCCTTGCGCTCGGTGGTAAGGCTGGCGGCGGTGTATTCGGCAAACTCGCGTCCCCGTTTGGGGTCTTTGGCCGGATCGGCGCCGGCCTGGTAGCGCGGATTGCGGTATTTTTCCTTGCGTCCCTCGATCACCAGGCAGCCGTTTTCCACCCGCGCGTTTTCCAGCCGGTTCGAGGTGTAGTATTGCAGCTCGCGGTTGCGCACGAAACCGGTTTCATAAACCCATTTGCGGCCATCCGGCAGACCGGTGTAGTTGAATTCCTCGGCCCACGCCAGCCGCCACCCGGCCGCCGGGTCGTCCGCCGCGCAGCTCAAAATGCCCAAGGCCCACGCCGCCAGGTAATATGCCATTGTCTTTTTCATGGTCCCATCAAAGCGCTTCGCCGGGCCATGTCGAGCAAATTATCCCGGCGCTTTTGCTCGCCTTTTGGGATATTCCCTGAACAATGCCGCCGAAGCGAGGCGATGAGCGACCAACAGACCAACGCGATGGACAGGATGCTGGACAGGCTGACGCGCCTGATCCAGGACCGGCGCAATCCCGCCGGCTGGTGGCAGAAGATCAGGCGCTGGCTGCGCGGAATGATGATCGGGATCAACGCGGCTTACGGGCTGGGCCTGCTGGCCTTATTGATCGTGCCGGAATGGGTGGGCGAACGGCATTGGCTCGCGGCGTTTTTTCTCTACACGCCCGCCCAGGCCTGGCTGCTGCCGCTGCTGGTCCTCGCGCCTTTCACCCTCTGGCTCTGCCGCCGATGGCTTTGGCTGCACCTGGCCTGCCTGCTGCTGGTCGCCTTTGGGTTTTATCGTTTTCACTGGTCGTGGCGGCGCGCGCCAAAAGGGCCGGTGGTGACGGTGATGACCAACAACATCGGCCAGAACAACCGGCAAAGTTTCACCGGCTTCCTGAACCAGGAAACACCGGACCTTATTGCCTTGCAGGATGCCACCCGCCGCGCCGGCCAATACGTGAAATCCTACACCAACTACCAGGGCCGCGACGTGGGCGAATTTGCGCTGCTCAGCCGGTTTCCGATCCGCGGCGCCGGCCTGCTGCCGCTGCGGGACGCGCGGGGCTACCCGGTGGCGGCGTGGTTTGAAATCGAGTTCAACGGGGGCGCCTTCATTCTTTACAACGTCCACCTGCCGAGTCCCCGCTCCGAGCTCTACCGGCTCAAGGGATTGGGCATGCCCGTGGCCATTGCCGGGATGGGGCAGGAGGACACGCGCCCCGCCAAATACCGCCAGCGCCTCGAGGAGGCCTGGGCGGCCCGGATCAAAGTGGCCCGCGAACTGGCCGAGGTCTTTGCCCGCGAGCAGCGGCCTTTCCTGGTCGCCGGCGACTTCAACATGCCCAACCGCGGCTATTTGCACCGGCTTTTTAGCGGCCGCCTGCAAGACGCTTTTGCCGCCAAAGGCCGCGGCTACGGCTTCACTTTCCCCGGTTACACCTCCAATCCGCTGACGCTTTTCGGCCCTTGGCTCCGCCTTGATTACCTGTTCGCCGGGCGCGGCTTTCAAACCGTTTATTGCCAGACCGAACCGGACCGCAAAAGTCAACATCGCGCGGTGGCCGCCAGATTTGAAGTCGTCGAGCCATAAGGCGTGGCCGGTTGAATTCCGCCGGGCGGGAGGTTAAGTTGGCCGTTGAACATGAAAATTCTCGTCGCGTGGCTGCTGGGGGCGGCGGGCTTCGGATTCTCCGCCCAAGCCCTCGTCTTTACCGTGCCCGGGAGTACGGCCGATTACGCCGTTGCCGAGGGGAATCCGCCCACTGTGCTTTCGGCCAATGGCACGTCCTTGCGCACCGGGGCCAACAACAACGCCACCCCCGGCGGGCGCAACACCGTCCTGGTTTTCGCCTTGCCGGTGCTGGCCGCCAATGATGCGGTGGTTTCCGCCCGTCTCGCCTTCACGGTGGTGGGCAAAGCCGGCGCCCCGACTTTCAACGGCGACCTCTGGGGCATCGGTTTCCAGTACAGCACCAACCCGATTCTGGAGTATTTCGAGGCCGACGACGGGGATTCTGGCAACGTCAAACTTGACGACAATCTGTTGGTGCCGCAAACCGCCGCCAACACGGTTGTCAACAGCACCAACACGACGGGCTTGGCCGCTTACCTGCAAAGTTTCTACGCCACCAACGCCGGCTACGCTGGAGGCGCGTATGTGTTCCTGCGGCTCACACCCGATGCCGACGCCGGCGCCGGCAGTCTCGGCTGGAGCGTCAGCTCGGCGGAAGGAACCGCCCCGCCGGTCCTCACCCTCAACACCGCCATCCCCGCCTCGCGCGCGCACACCAATTTCATCATCATGGTCACCGACGACCAACGCTGGGACGCCGTGGGCGTCGTGCTGCGGGAGCAGGGCGCGGCGGCGCGGTTCCCCTGGTTCGCCGACCAGACGCCCAACATGGACCGCCTGGCGGCCGAGGGCATCCGGTTTCGCAACGCCTTCGTCACTTACCCGCTCTGTTCGCCCAGCCGGGCCGTCATGCTCAGCGGCCGCTACAATCATTTCAACGGCATCATTGACAACTTCACTCCCTTCGCCGCCACCAACCTCACTTTCGCCACCCAACTGCGCGCCGCCGGCTACACCACCGCCTGGTTCGGGAAATTCCACATGGGCAGCCAGAACACCCGGCCGGGTTTCGATCGCTTCGCCAGCTACGTGGCCCACGGCACTTACAACGACGCCACCTTCCTGGTGGACGGCATTTCGACGCCCACGACCGGCTGGGTGGACGATGTGGCCACCGATTACGCGCTTAGCTTCATGGACGCCCACCAGGACCGACCCTTCGCCATGGTGCTCGGCTTCAAAACCCCCCACGCACCGCGCACGCCAGCCGCCCGCCACCAAACTCTTTACAGCAACGAAGTGGCCCGGGCCGTGCCCAACCTCGCCCACCTGGCTCCTTACCGCTCCAGCCCCACCACCCCCGCCGCCGAGGATGTCCGCAATTATTTCCGTTGTCTCAAGGGAGTGGATGAAAACGTCGGGCGCGTGCTCGACCGCCTCGACCTGCTCGGCCTGGCCACCAATACCTTTGTCCTTTATTGCAGCGACAACGGCTTTTACCTCGGCGAACACGGCCTGGGCGACAAGCGCTCGATGTATGACGAAAGCATGCGCATCCCGCTGCTGGTCCGGTTCCCGCCGCTTATCACCCAGCCGCAGGTGCGGGACGAGATCGTGCTCAACCTGGATTTCGCCCCCACGCTCCTCGACCTCGCCGGCGTGCCCATCCCCGCTCTCATGCAAGGCGCGAGCTGGCGGCCGCTGCTCAGTGGCCAGCCGGCGCCCCATTGGCGGCAATCCTTTTTCTGCGAGTATTTCCTTGAGTTCGCCGGCACCACCAATGTCCCCACTGTCCACGCCCTGCGGACCACCAACTCCAAATTGATCATCTATCCCGGCCACGAGCCGTGGACCGAGCTGTTCGACCTCGCCCAGGACATCTACGAAACCACCAATGTCTTCACTCATCCCAACTACCTCAGCGAACGCGACACCATGCTGAAGTCATTTCAAGAGTTCGCCTCGGCCACCGGCTTGCGGGGTCAACTGGGCGCGCCGCGCTTCAACGGCGCGCAGCTTGAAATGACCCTGCGCGGCGGCCTGGGGCCGCGCCATCAAATTGAAAGCAGCACCAACCTCCAGGACTGGGTCCCGCTGCTGGAAGTAAAGATGGACGGCAACGAAACCGTCATCTCCAACGCCACTCAGAATGCCGCCGTCCGCTACTACCGCGCTCGGATGATGGCGGATTAGGACGCGCGCCATGGCGATGCGGACGGCTAGTTGCGCCAGGCAAGGTTGTTGGCGACGTGGTTCGTTGTCCCGCCTTTAGGCGGAAAGAGTGGCGTGGGATTATTCGGAAGCCTCGCGTTCCGGCTAAAGCCGGGACAACAAACAAAGCCGGGACAACAAGCAGCGTCGTTCGTTGTCCCGCCTTCAGGCGGAAGAGAGGGCGCGGGGTTGTCGGGAGCCTCACGTTCCGGCTAAAGCCGGGACAACAAGCAAAGCCGGGACAACAA
>Ga0073932_1001770_pt1 | contig 38106 bp, 43 predicted proteins | sample DewCreD2012metaG_FD_76967 | JGI IMG/M metagenome (GOLD analysis project Ga0073932, IMG submission 76967) | Hot spring sediment bacterial and archeal communities from British Columbia, Canada, to study Microbial Dark Matter (Phase II) - Dewar... ...
AACGGATTCTAACGGATTTTTTAATCTGAGTGGCAGGGTTTTTGTCAACGGATTGAACGGATTCTAACGGATTTTTTAATCTCAGTCTGTCAACGGATTGAACGGATTCTAACGGATTTTTTAGTTTGCCATTTGCCATTCGCTATTTTCGAGGAAGAGGATAGTGGTATCACACAGCACGCGCACGTCGAATGGAAACTATGGGCACTCGCCTTTCCGGCAGTTGCCCTTCTATCTGTTGTCGGTGGGGCTGGCGGTGCTTGTCTGGCAGATGGGCGTGCAATGGATCGCCGACACACCGCGCCGGTTCCTGCTGCCAACGCCGGCAGCGGTGCTGGCCCGATTTGTCAAGCTCGCCGCGAACGGCACACTGGCGTATCACGCCTGCGTGACCTTGCTGGAAATGGGCTTGGGATTGCTTGTGGGGACGACGCTTGCCGTGCTGTTAGGCTACGGGGTGGCGCACAGCAAGCTGTTGGCCTACCTCCTCGAACCGGTAATCGTCACCTCACAGGCTGTGCCAATTGTGGCGCTCGCTCCATTGCTGACCGTGTGGTTCGGTCCCAAGCTGGCCTCGAAGGTGGTGGTGTGCGCGCTCATTGTCTTCTTCCCGATCCTGGTCAACGTCGTCAGTGGGCTGAAGGGGATCGATCCACGCTTGCGGGATTTGTTCCGCATGCTCGAAGCGCCGCGGCATAAGGTATTACTCGACCTGGAAATCCCCGCCGCGCTGCCCGCGTTCCTGGCAGGGCTACGGGTCAGCGGCACGCTCGCGGGGATGGGAGCAGTCGTCGGCGAATTCGTGGCCTCGACGCAAGGGTTAGGCTATCTGGTCAAGCAAGGGCAGAATCTCTACGACCTGCCGATGATGTTCGTCGCCATGATCACCCTGATGGGCATCGCCTTGACGGTTTATGGGCTACTCACCCTGGTGGAACACCGCGCACTGCGCTGGACGGTGTTAGATACGACCACTGCCGATGAAAAGGAAATAGCTTGAGCACAAGAATGATCCGTGCAGATCGGCAGTTTATTCACTATAAGGAGTCCCCATGGGGCAAACCACATCAACGAGACAACAAATTGGCGATTCGACCACAAGACTCAGTAGATCTACTTTTGCTTGGCCTGGATCGCCAGGTCCAGACCAGCACGGGGATCTGACGTTCCCCCGGGGGCATTTTTGGATCGACTGAGACTGATGACTACGAGACTGATGACTATGAGACTATTTTCAGAGAGGAGGGAGAAAATGCGCACCCGTTTGTTTTATTTATTTGTCGTCATGGTGTTATTGATCGGCTGTACCGGGAGTTCCACCCAAGCGGAGTCGACCGCAATCAATCTGCCGATGGGCTATGTGGCGAATGTGCAGTTCACGCCATTCTATATGGCGAAGGAACGGGGATACTTCCAGAAAGCCGGTTTCGATGTGAGCTTCGATTACCGCTGGGAGACAGATGGGATCCAACTGGTCGCCGCCGGAGAAATCCCCTTCGCCATCGCCAGCGGCGATCAGGTGATCCAGGCCCGCAGTCGCGGCCTGCCGGTCGTCGCAGTGGCGGCGTGGTATCAGCGGTTTCCGGTCGCCATTATTGCATTGGAAGGCACACCCTTACGCTCTCCCGAAGACTTGCGCGGGCTGAGTATCGGCATCCCGGAAACGTTCGGCGCGTCGTACATCGGGTTGCGCGCGCTGCTCAAAGCCGGTGGGCTGACCGAAGCGGACATCGACCTGCAAGCCATCGGCTACACGCAACTGGCGGCGTTGACCGCAGGGACGGTTGATGCGGTGGTCGTCTATGCCAACAACGAGCCGGTGGTTCTCGCGCAACAAGGCACCCCCTTCAACAGCCTGTACGTCGCGGACTATGCGCACATCGTGTCTGCCGTACTTGTGAGCAACGACACGATGGTGAAAGAACAACCAAAAGTCGTAGACGCTTTTGTGGATGCCTTCCTCAAGGGCCTGCGAGATGTCCTGGATGACCCGGACGCCGCTTTCGAGATCAGCAAGAAGTACATCGAAGGGCTCGAGGAGAACGCTGCTGCGCAGCGCGGAGTGCTGGAGACCAGCATCGAATATTGGCGCGCGCCGAACCTGGGCCGCTTTGATGCCGATAGCTGGCAGCAGGCGCAAACGGTGATGGCGGAAATCGGCCTGATCGAGCAAACGATGCCGGTAGAAAGCCTGTTCACCAATGCTTTCGTAAAATAACCCCCGAGTGTTTCTTATATTGGTCAGCAGATCCAAAAACGCCCCAAGGGGATCGTCATATCCCCATTCTGGTCTCCAAGCAAAATTGGATCTACTGAGATTTAGCAGATGATAAGCGGCAAACTGTTAAAAATCTGCTTGATCTGCTAAATCTGCTGATGGAAAAACGAACGTGACCGAACCATTCTTACGCATCCGCAACCTGTCCGCGAGCTTTCGCGGCTACCTGGGCGACTTAAGCGCGCTGGAAGACGTCTCGTTTGACGTGGCGCGTGGGGAATTCGTCTGTCTCATCGGGCCTTCCGGTTGCGGGAAATCGACGCTGCTGCGTATTGCTGCCGGGCTACTGGCCCCTTCACGCGGCGAAATACTGCTCGAAGGCCAGCCCCAGCGTGCGCCACACAAGCGCGTCGGCCTGGTCTTCCAACAGCCAACGCTGCTGCCCTGGCGCACCGTGCGGGATAACATCGCGCTGCCGCTGGAGATGATGAAACTTCCGCCCGGCGATATCCAGGCGCGCACCACCGACCTGCTGGCGCTGGTAGGGTTGACGGGGTTCGAGCAAGAGTACCCGATCCATCTTTCGGGGGGAATGGCGCAGCGTACCGCGCTGGCCCGTGCGTTGGCGCAAAATCCAGAGGTGCTGCTACTCGACGAACCGTTCGGCGCCCTCGATGCGCTGACGCGCGAGCGTATGGCGGCGGAGTTGCTGCGCATCTGGGAACGGGACAAACGCACAGTGCTGATGGTGACGCACAGCGTCGAAGAGGCTGTGCTGCTGGCGGATCGGGTCGTGGTCTTGAGCGCGCGACCAGGCCATGTTGTGGAAATCGTGGAAGTGACATTGCCCCGCCCGCGCTCGCCCGCGCTGCTCACCACACCGGAACTACAGCGTCTGGCGGGACACCTGCGCGAGGCGCTATCCGGCGGGAACGGTCACATGGCGGTGCACCCTAGCCCGTCTTCCAACCCAAACGCAGCGCAGCCTGGCGGTTGACGTAGAATTTTACAGCCCATACGCCAGACGACACAGCACGCACAGCATCATCGGACAGGGGTTTTTCGTTCAAGAAAACTTCTGAAGGGCGGGAAGGCAATGCCAGCCACACCTCGCCTTGCGCCAGCCGTTGCAAATCCAGTGTCAGGCTGAGGACGCCGTCCCCTAACTGCCATTCTGTAATTTCGGCGCCTTGCGAGATGTGAAATGTCGTCGTCACCAGATGCGGGATGGTTGGCGCCAGGCGGATCCCCAGCAGCACCGCGCCGTGTGGCGGCAAATGAAACACCGGCGGCAACGCCCCCGGCTCCAGGCGCAGATAACGCCGCTCCCAGAAATCGAAAATGTGGTACGGTTTGCGTTGATCTAGCGACAAATCGGCTGACAAGGTACGCTCGACCGGCGTTTCGCCCCAGTTGAAGAGGCCGACCAGCCGCCACCTTCCCCACGGGCGCGCAATGGGAACAACGACCTCCTCCGGCATCTCCTTTTGGAAGAGATCAAGCACATCCATCCCCTCCAGCAACGATGGGAACAAAGCGGCGGTGAGCGCGCGCCGTTCTGGCGTCAGCGCATCCAGCTTGTCCGAGAGCACCAGCAGGCCGCCCGATAGCCCAATCAACGTCGCTTGCGCGATGACCTCGTCCTCGGTCAACTGCGTGTATGTGCTGCGCATCAACAGGGTATCCGGGTCGTTGATCCACCAACGATTGTGCATCCAGGTGCGCGTAGCTACGTTGCGCAGGCTGTTGCGCAGACCCGGCAGAGAGGGATTACGCTTCAGCAAGCGCCCCACCCTCCCATAGCTCGGTTCCCACGATGGCGCAGTGTCTGGGCCGATGCGCATCGCGTCCACCAGGCCGATGGCCGTTTGCAACGGCGCGCCACAACCGACGATATAGGTCTCTTCGCCGGCAGCCTCTCGAATGACCTGGAAGACCTGCCGCAACGCTTGCGCCCGCGTCAGTCGGGCATTATAACGCTTGCCGGCCAACGCGCCCGCGTACATGAAATCCAGCTTGAGATAGCCATAGCCCCACTCGTGCACCGCCTCCTGCACCAGGCCGCGGATGTGCGCCTGTACGCCAGGATGGGTGGGGTCGAGCGCCCGGGCGATAAATCCCGAAACCAGGCCCGGCGAGACCGGTCGACCATGCACCGTGCGCAGCAGCCAATCCGGGTGCTGCGTGGCGAGCGCCGACTTGGGATGCGCCGTCAATGGGCCAAGCCACAATCCCGGCGTGAAGCCAGAGCCACGGATGCGTTCGGCCAGCCAGCGGAAATCGTGCGGGAAGCGGTCGTTACGCTCGGTCCAATCTCCCCACTGTTTCTGGTACCCCTCATCAAGTTGAATGACCTCCAAGGGGACCTGGTCGGCCAGCAAAGCCGCGGCGGCCAGGTTCTCGATCACGTCCGCCTCACTCACCCGGTTGCCATACATATACCAGGAGCACCAGCCCGTCGGTGCAGGACGCGGCGTGGGAAGTTGCATCTGCCGGATGACGGCGTAGGCGTACTGCGCGAACGGGTCCGAGCTGGGCAAAGGCGCCCATTCCAGGTAAAACCACTCGGAGGCCAGCCCCTCACCCACCTCCAGCGGCAGATCATCAGCCTGGGATTGAACGGTCACCGCCCGATGGCCGGGACGCACATCCACGCCGACTTGCACAAATTGATCCGCGAGTGATACGCCCCCGGCGATCAACGCCTCCCTGGGTGTCACCACCGCGCCGACCATCTCGCTCCAAAACCGTCCGATCTGCTTGCCATAGGGCGTCTCAGCGTTGTGGATCATAGGCCCTTGCAGCCAACGCTCCGGCAAAGAAAAGCTCGCGTGGTGACGCTGCGCCGGTAGAAATCCGGCAGCGGACCAGGATTGCCAGCCATTGGCATAGAAGCCGGAAGGCGGCTCGATCGATTCGAATCCATCGGGCGTTGTACTGACGAAAAAACGGCGAATCTGGACGGGGTCAGGGCCAACGTTCGTCACCGCGACTCTGAGCAGCACGAAAGGACGCGCAGCATACCCCCGCACGGTGACGCTCAACGTCAAGCCCTGAAATTCCTGGTGACAAATCGTCGCAGTTTCTGCATGTCCGTGAACGTCTTCGAGGTGTTCCGTAGTCACGCGGCCCGCGGGAAGCTTATCCGTCGTCAACATGCGGACGTGCCCGCGCCGAATGATTTCGGCACCGGCCAGGCAGCGCAAGGCGCGTCCCGGACTTTGCAGGCGCAGCGTACCGGTGTGCGATTCCCAGCGCACCTCAAAACATGGACTTTGAAACAGCAATGACATCGTCGAAACCACGCCCCCTCAGGCGCAACCGGTCAACGCGCGGCAGTCCACCATACCACCACGCACAACACACAAATCGCCAGGAGGATTCCCCCGACCACGACAGCCAACACGATCCCGGCAACCTTCCTCTTATGCGGGTCCGCCTCAATGTTTTCCCCGGCTTCCACCAGCAGCCCCAGGACAAATTCGAGCACCAACGCGCCCAGGGTCAGCGTTGCCGTGCCCACCGGAACGGAGAGCGCCAACGCCAGCAGAATGACAATCAACAGTTGCATAAACGGATAGTCCGGTAGTCTGGTAGTCTGGTAGTCGGTAGTCCAGTAGTCGGTAGTCTCAGTAGATCCAAAAATGCTCCAAGGGGATCGGCAAATCCCCGGCCTGGTCTGGATCTGGCGATCCAGACCAAGCAAAATTGGATCTACTGAGTCTGGTAGTCGGTAATCCGGGTGTCGGTAGTCGGTTCAGCGTTAATTTGATCATAATCGCGTGGTTGACGGCGACGGTTAGAGCGCGCCTAAAGATCGAGTTGGATGTGCAATTCCTTGAGCTGGCGCGCAGAAACCGGGGCAGGCGTGTCGGCCATCAGGTCGGTGGCCTGCGCAGTCTTGGGGAACGCAATCACCTCGCGGATGTTGTTCTCGCCGGCCAAAAGCATCACCAGGCGGTCGATACCGGGCGCCATGCCCCCGTGCGGGGGAGCGCCATACGAGAATGCTTCCATCATGTGACCGAACTTAGCGCGCGCTTCGTCTTCCGGATAGCCCAACACGCGGAAAATGTCCATCTGAATCTTCGGATCGTGAACGCGGATGCTGCCCGATGCCAGCTCATAGCCGTTGCAGACCAGGTCGTAGGCGTCGGAGAGCACCGCAAGCGGATCGGCGATCATCGCTTCGTAGGTGTTCGGACGCGGCATCGTGAAGGGATGATGCGCGGCATCCCAACGCTGCTCCTCGGCGTTCCACTCGAACATCGGGAAGTCAAGCACAAAACCGAAAGCCAGAAGCTGCGGATCGGCCAGCGCCAGCCGGTCGCGGAAGGTGAGCCGCAGCGCCGACAGCGCCGCCCCCACCACCGCCGGCTCGGCAGCGACGATGCACACCAGGTCGCCGGTCTGCGCGCCGGTACGCGCCGCGATGTCGGCCAACTCCCCCTCGGAGAGGAACTTCACCGCCGGGCCTTTGACACCGTCGGCGCGGAAAGCCAACGTCACCAGCCCTTTCGCGCCCTGCCGCTTGACGATCTCGGTCAGCCCGTCGATCTCACTGCGGGCGTAATCGGCGCAGCCCGGCGCGACAATGGCTTTGATCTGCCCGCCGGCTTGGGCTGCCCCGCTGAACACGCCAAAGCCACTCTGCGCCAGCGCGTCGGTCAGGTTCACCAGCTCCATGCCAAAGCGCAAGTCCGGCTTGTCGATACCATAGCGTGCCAGCGCCTCCGCGTGCGAGAGCCGCGGGAAGGGCGAGAGGACGCGCTTTTCCGGCGTCACGGCGGGAACCAAGGCGGTAAACAGGCCCTCGACCAGGTCCAACACGTCATCGCGGTGGACGAACGACATCTCCAGGTCAAGTTGGGTGAATTCCGGCTGGCGGTCGCCGCGCAAGTCCTCGTCGCGGAAGCAACGGGCGATTTGATAATAACGCTCGAAGCCCGCAACCATCAGCAATTGCTTGAGTTGCTGTGGGGATTGCGGCAGCGCGTAGAACTTTCCGGGATGGACACGGCTCGGCACCAGGTAGTCCCGCGCGCCCTCCGGCGTCGATTTGAACAACTGCGGCGTCTCGATGTCGAGAAAACCGTGTTGGTCGAGATACTCGCGGATGAACTGTACCGTGCGGTGGCGCAGGATGATGTTGCGCTGCATCCGTCTGCGGCGCAGGTCGAGATAACGATAACGCAGCCGCAGGGCCTCATCCACCGGTGAATCGTCGTAGATGTAGAACGGTGGGGTTTGCGCCGTGTTGAGGATTTGCACCTCGTGGGCCTCGACTTCGACTTCGCCGGTTGCCCATTCGACGTTGACCTGATCGGCGGGCCGCTGACGCACCATCCCGCGCACCTGAATCACGTACTCGTTGCGCACGTCGGCAGCCACAGCACGCGCGTCGGGTGCGGTCTCCGCACTAACAACGACCTGGACCAATCCCGCGCGGTCGCGCAACACGATGAAAATCACGCCGCCAAAGTCACGCCGCAGATTCACCCACCCGGCCAGCGTCACCTCCTGACCGACATGCGCCAGGCGCAATTCCCCACACATATGACTCTTGAACATATCTCATCCTCCTGAAAAGACTCAGTAGATCGAAAATGTCAAAGACTACAAAAGTCTCAGCCGGTACTTCGCTTTGCAGACCTGTTGTTTAACGTACACATTGGCTCAACCAGGTATCATGTGAGACTTTTGTAGTCTGGCTCCTGCTAAATTTCGACCTACTGAGACGATAACACTCTCCAGAGTTGATCCAGACGCAACCCAATAGCTCAGTCTGGCTCTCAATCACAATCCCTACTATACCACAGAGGGCGCGAAGGGGCAAACAATTTGTCTTTGGCCGCAATTGCCAAAATAAGTAAATGCGATTAATATAATAGTGATCATCGGATATAATCATCGTTAGAATGGAATGGATTACAGGCATACTGCCCGGCTGGCTAATCGAATGGATTCGCATTTACGTCACACCGTTCCTCAAAGTGCAGGTGAAGGTGATGGCGCGGGCTTTGCTGTCGGGCGTCACCGATACACTGTTGTTCCTGAGCTTACCGCTCGTCATCAGCTTTGGCAGCCAGGCGCTCTGGAGCAGCCGTTTTCAACTCACAGCGGCGCAACAAACCCAACTCGAACGGTGGGGCAGCGTGGCTCAGATCATCGCCTATATGGAGGACGTTCCGCCGGTAGTGCCGTTAGTCTTGTGGTACAAGGAAAGTGGCATGCGCGAGGAAAACCCCGATAACTGCGAAGGCATTATGGGACTCTATTCGGCGGTGACGTCGGGCGCACTCCCTTGCTTCCCACCTGGCCCACTCAGCGCCGACGAGGTCATCCGCCAGTTGCGAATGGGCACCCGCGTCTTCAAAAGCTATTGTCCCGAGATCTCCTACACCACCACCGATCCCCGGCTAATCAAAAAATGCTATCTTTACTACAATGCCGGCCCGCGCAGTCGCACCAATCCCGACGATTCAGCCTACGTGATGAACGGGTATGATGCCGCCCACCAAAACATGGTGCTGACCGACATCCAGGGACGCCAGTACCGCTTGACGGCGCTGGGCGCCTGGCCCACGCACATCGCCATGCAGATGCAGTTGGCGCAACGACGCAGTTCGGGACTGCCGCCGCTCATCCTGGCGCCGGTGATGTTGTTCCAGGAATTGTGGGACAAACTCTGGACGATGACCACAGACATCGAACAGCAGCGGCCCAGTGACGTCGTGATCGATGCTGGAAGCCCATCTGCCAACGAGCCGACTCCCGCCTTGTGTCGCGCGCCGATCGTCCAGGACTGTTTCATCGAGCCGCACGGCGACGGCGACGCCAGCCTGCGCCCTGCCCTCAGCCCATTGCTACTCACGCCATTTCAGCAGGGTGAATTGATGTGCGGCCTGTTTCCCGGCATCGACCTGGTGTCTCCCAAAGCGTCCCTGGTCCTCGCGCCTATGCCGGGCTATCTCACCCGCTACACCGACGGACGGGGCAACCTGACGGTCCAGATCGAGAACGACGAGTGGACGCTGTGGCTGATCGGGTTACGTTCCTACACGGCCGGCGAGGGGACGATCGCCGCCGGAGAAGCCGTCGGCGCTGTCAGTGGTGTGGGAAGGCAAGCGCCAGGTGTGCATTACGCAATTTATGATAAAATAGCAACAGGTTTTGTAGATCCATTGAGTTTCATACCGGCAGATGACTGCCCATCCGCTAACAGGTAATGTAAACTTTTCGGAAAGGAGAGAATTATGAATGCAGGTGCCTTGGTCGTACTTTTCTTCGTCGCATTCGCTATCGCGTGGGCTTTCTGGTTGATTTTCAAACTCAACCTGAGTAATATCAACCTGGGGAAATTGCTCTCATATTTCGCCGGGGTCATTTTGACCCTGCTGGTCATCCTGTGGATTGCGTCCCAGTTTCTACCCTGGTGGGCGGTCCGGCTGGTACAGGGCACGCGACAATCAGCGACCGTGCAGGAGTTACAAATTGCCGGCGCCGAGTTGTTGAAAGAGATTTCGACCACGCCAGGTACCATAATTACAATAGCACCCGTCATTCCACCCCAACAACCGGTTGTGGTCACCCCCACGCCGACCATCAGCCCGCTCACCACGCCAGAAACCAGCTCACTTAACAGCGCGCAAATGGGCGGCGAACGGACACATATCGTGCAATCAGGGGACACGCTGTATAACATCAGCCGCCGTTACGGCGTCACCGTGGACCAACTGAGGCAGCGCAATAACATCACGGGTGATATGATCCGTGTAGGGCAACAGTTGATCATTCCGTAAGCTGACCAGTCCGTGACCCAGGGACCTGTTGCTACGCCACCAGCGACCGGCAAGCGCGGCGCTGCATCTACTGCCGTAGATCGTATATGGCACTTTTTTCAGCGCCTCCTCACCCCCTTTCTGGAAAGTATCATACCCAAACCGCATTACCTGGAAGGCGAGGAAGTGCGGCAGGTCATCGGGATGGCCGGGTATCGGGCGAAAATGCCCAAGGTGTTAGGAATCGCCGGTATCCTGATCCTCATTCCAGGGCTGATTGTTTTGGTATCCGCCAACCTCGCGCAAAGAGAAACAATCGAGCTTCTGGCTTCCACCGTTGTCATTCTGGCGTTGTTCTTGATCTTCGAAGCGGCACAGGAATGGCTCAATTACAATCAGTGGCAGTTCATCGTCACCAACAAACGCTTCATCCTCATCACGCCGCACCCGCAACGGCGCGGATTCGCCGACGTCATCTACCTCAAAGGCGGCAAGATTCAGGTCCTGGATACCAACTTCTCCAAGAGTCCCTTGTGGGGACTCTTTCAGGTGATTCAGGGCACGCGCGATGTTATGCTGAGCATGAGCGGCTATGAATTTCAGGAGACCGGCGCGCAGGTGAAAGGCGGCTTGCGTTTCCCCGACGTCAGACCCGAAGACATCCGCCGGTTGGAGGAATTGATCTTTGGTTGATGGCATGCCGTCTGGCCTATGGAAAACCCCGCAGTGCAGGTTGCGGGGTTTTCTGTTAACTCTGGATCGCCAGAGCCAGACCAGAACGGGGATCTGACGATCCCCTTGGAGCATTTTTGGATCTACTAAGGCTGCGGGGTTTTTTCTGTTAACAGCACACATGCCGGCGCCGGGGCACATTAGCGCCGCCGCAGAACCACCAGCACACAGCCCAGCGCCAGCAGCAACGCCGGCGCCGAACCACACGCCGTTTTCGGCGGGATGCCCTCCACAGGGATCAATGTGCGCGGCGGCAACGGCGTAGGTATGGCGGTGGCTGCCGCCACCGCTGCCACCGAATAGGGAGTAGGCGATGCGGCTGCGGGAATGACAACCACGCGCGGCGTCGGCGTCGAAAGGCGAAATGGCGTCGCCGTGGGTGTGGGGGTGGCAGTCGGCGTCAACTCGACGGTCACGGTGAGCGTCGCCGGGATAGGGGTGGCAGTCGGCGTCAGAGTGTCTGTCGGCGTTACAGGTTCAGGAGTGGCAGTCGGCGATTCGGGCGTCGGCGTGAGTGCAACGGCGAAGCTGGCGGAACGATAGGCCGCCGCCAGTTCAGCCGTCAGGCCGATGTAGGAATCGCCATACAGCGCCGAAGGTTCGATGTGCGTCCCTTCGAGCCACTCGTTGAAGCTGGTGATGACGACCCAATCGGCGTTACTCTGGGCGGCCCCTTGCCAGCACGCGCGATAATATGCCCCACCCTCGCGCGGGCGCGCAAAAGCGTCGGGACGGCCGGTGGCGAAATCGTCATAGCCGGGCATCACGGTCGCTACCCAGTAGCGGGTGGCGTTGTGCTGCGCGTTCCACTGCTCCACGGCAGCTCCCCAGCGCGTCAACACCGCCGCCGGCGTAGCCGACCAGGCCACACTGTAGAGATACAGGCCATCGAAGACCGCCAGATAGTCGAGGTCTGTTCCTTCAGCAATCCACACCATCTGCCGTTGTGGATCGACCTGCGCACGAATCGCTTCCCAGGCAGCGACGGAGAACTGCTGCTGTCGCCAGAAAAAGAGAACCGGACGGCCATCCACCCGCAGGTAAGCGGGATGCTGCGCCCGACCGTCTCGCAAAGCCTGCAATGCCGCGAGGACGGCATCCTCGCTCTGCAAGAACGGCCCGCCCATATCGACCGAAACCGCTGCTCGCATCCCCTGAAGTTGCGCCTGGTCCAACAAAATGCGAAAGTTTGGTTCAGTCTGATTGTTAGTCATGTCTGGGCCATACCAGGCCTGCACCAGGGCATCGATGCCGGCCTCGCGCGCCTCACGCACGTGCCGCTGGATGGCAAAGACGTCGCTGGAGTGGTAAAGCTGCAACGGCTTGTCGGGCAGCGCCTTTTCCCACGTCAGCATGTCGAACCAGGCGTAGTAGAAGGCCAGCACCAACCGCTCACCGGATTGCGCGCGAACCGGTGTAGAACGCGCGATGAGCATCAGGCTCAACAGCAGGCCCGTCAGGCAATACCCGCGCCGTCTCAATCCTTTTCCCCCTTCAGAAATGGCGAATGGCAAATGGCAAATAGCGAATGGCGAATGGGAGTGCGGACACCCCCCCATGCTCATTTCCCGTTCTGGCTAACATAGCCTCCCTGGCAATTTCATGAATCCAAAAGCTGACCGCTGATAGCTGATAGCTAACAACAAGTATAGCGCGGCGGAAGAATAAAACAAACGTCCTTCTGGACAGCAAGCCTGGCTTCGAGTATAATCACAGTGAATGAAGGCATAAAGGAGAGCTAAGAATGCCAATAGTGAATTGGTTAAATGATGGGCTAGGGATGATTGTGGGCTTTTTAGTGTGCTTGATCCCGTTGATTGTAGTGCATGAGATCGGCCATTTCGTGATGGCGAGATTGATCGGGGTGTGGGCGCGCGAGTTCGGCATCGGCTACCCGCCGCGCATTATCAAGCTGTTCAAATGGCGCGAGACGGACTTCACCCTCAACTGGCTGCCGCTTGGCGGATTCGTGCGGCTGGAGGGCGAGCAGACCTTTGCCGAAGACAAGGCTGAGGATACAGAAGAGGAAGTGTCAGCGGAAGTTTTGGCCGAAAAAGAGGAAGCGTACCGCCACAGCCTGTATGCGCAGCCCCCCGGAAAGCGCATCCTGCTGTATCTGGGCGGCCCGCTGATGAACTTACTGACGGCGTGGGTGCTGGCGACGTTGCTCTTTGCCACCGGCATCCCCGTAGTGCGCGTTGTCATCAGCAACATCATGCCGGAGTCGCCCGCCGCCGAAGCCAACCTGCAGGCCGGTGACGTCATTGTCGCCGTCAACGGCGAAACGGTCGAATCGCTCGACGATGTCTCGACCCTTGTGCAGCAGACGCTGGGCAAGCCGACCGAAATCCAGTTAGAACGCGCGGGACAAACGGTCACCGTCTCACTCACGCCGCGCGCCAATCCCCCGCAAGGCCAGGGGGCAATGGGCGTTGAGATCAGGGAGGTTGCCAGCGGAAAGCTCAAACAGTTTCCGTTAGGGCAGGCTTTTGTCTACGGCAGCCGCTATCTGGGAAACATCGTCGGCGCCACGGTGTTCTTCCCGGTTTATGTGATTCGGGGGTTGATCCCCATCGAACAGGCGCGGCCCGTCGGCGTCATCGGGATCAGCCAGATCGCGCAACAGTCGGTAGAAGACAGCATTGCCGCCGGCGCGGCCTATCCCATCCTCAACATCCTCATTCTCGTCAGCGTGAGCTTGGGCATTTTCAACCTGTTGCCCATCCCGGCGCTGGATGGCGGGCGGATTTTGTTCGCCATTGTGGAGAAGGTCCGGCATAAACCGCTGACGCCGGCCCTGGAAGAACGCATTCATACGGTGACCCTGGTGATGCTCATAGCGCTCTTTATCGTGATCACCATCCTGGATATTGTCGCGCCGATTCAATTACCTTAGAGTTCGTCAAAGTATAACTTCCCGAAGCTGTGGCCGGTCTCCGACCGCGCCACCGTGGGGCAGGCATCAGCGGGCACGGTCAGAGACCGGCCCGAGCCGGAAGTTGTTAATTTACAGACCCTTAGGGTTCACAAGGTCAAATAGAGAAACGAAGACGTATGTCCGAACGAAAAATCAGCGATAGTCTTTGGCAAAGTCTGGAGGCGCTGCAACATACACCGCAGACCGCCGACCTGAAGCAGTTTTCCGGCTTGCTGGCAGAGGACATCCAGCGACTCGCCGCCATCTGGGGAACGCTGCCCGTTGAGGTGCGTCGCGGGACCGTCCGCGCCTGGAATGCCCTCGCCGTGGAGGACTTCGAGATGGATTTTTCCGCTGCGTTGCGCATCGCTATGCGCGATGAGGACGCTGATGTGCGCGCCACAGCGATTGGCGGATTGGACGAAGACGAGGACGTCCGCCTGATCCCGCAACTGAGCGAGATCCTCGAACACGATGCCGTGGCGACGGTGCGCGCTGCCGCCGCGCGCGCGCTGGCGCACTTCGTATTGATGGGAGAGCTGGACAGAATACTGCCGCACGCCTTCGAGATTGCCTGTTCGGCGTTGGTGAAAGCACACAACAACCTCGACGAGGACCTGGATGTGCGCCGCTATGCGCTCGAGGCACTGGGATACACAAACCTGCACGACATACCGCAAATGATCGAAGCCGCTTACGCGCATCCAGCCGAAAAAATGCGCATCAGCGCCGTCCTGGCGATGGGGCGCAGCGCCGATAAACGCTGGGCCAAAATCGCCTGCCGGGAATTGCTCAGCCCTCTGCCGGAGATGCGCTTCGAGGCAACACGCGCCTGCGGAGAGTTGGCTCTGCCCGAAGCCGTCCCCACGCTGATCGAATTGGCCGACGATGTCAACCTCGACATCCAGCAGATGGCGCTGTGGGCGCTCGGCCAGATCGGCGGGAAGCAAGCACAGCACACACTGGAGCAGTACATCGATGCGGATAACCCGGCTCTGCGCCAGGCAGCACGCGACGCGCTCGAAGAACTGGAGTTCTTCCACGGCGATCTCAGTACCTTCTTCGGCCCGCCCACCGAATTCGACGGCGCCGGTGAAGAAAGTTGGGCCGAAGCTGATGCGCGCAGAGGGGGCACGCTGGAAAAGAAGCTGGCATTTGGTTTTGGCGAGGCCGGCTTCGATGAGGAAGACGAGGACTTCGAGGAAGAAGATGCCTTCGACGAAGGCTTCGACGACGAAGACGAGTTGCTCAGCCTGTACCTCGAAGACGAGGAAGACCTCTTCGACGAAGATGAAGACGAAGATGAGGAGGACCTGTGGGCCTAGCATCTGGCGTGTCGCGTAACCGCGTCCGCAGGAAAACCGGCGCCCTGCTGGGGCTACTGCTGATATTGGCGGTTTCCATAGCGCCGGTGTACGCCCAGGCCGCCGTCGTCGCCGAACACACGTACACGTACAGCCAGGTAGCAACCTTCACACTGACCTTCCCCCCAGAAGCCGCACCCGCTTCAGCCACGCTATACCTCAAGGTGGGGACATTCACCCAGCTTTACCCGACACCGGTTATCGGCAATGTAGCCCGCCTGGAGCGCAACCTGAGTGAAGCCCCTTTCCCACCCTTCACGCAGATCAGCTACGCGTGGGAGTATCAGGACGCACAAGGACGAACACTTTCGACAGAGACCCACCAGTTCCTGTACGAGGACAATCGCTTTGCCTGGGAGACGCTGCACGAGGACAACATCACACTGCACTGGGTGGCGGGCGACAAGGTTTTGATGAGCAACGCCCTGGACATCGCGCAAACCGCCATCGCCGAAATCCAGCAGACCCTGGATGCGCCGGTCATCGATGCGGCGACGCTCTACATCTATCCCTCGCTGCCTGACTTGCAATCGGCGCTGCTGCTGACGGGATACGAGTGGGTGGGCGGCAAAGCCTATCCCGAAATCGGCGTGGTGCTGCTCGCCATCTCGCCATCCAGCGAGGCCATCCTCAAGATGAAGCGCGATATCCCCCACGAGCTGACCCACAAAGTGCTGTACGACCTCACCGGGGCGCAAGGGTACGCCGCACAGCCCACATGGTTTGTCGAAGGGTTGGCTTCCACCTTCGAGCGCAGTCCAGACCCCGCCTACGCGTTGGCACTGCAACGCGCCGCCCAGGACGGCAAGCTGATCCCGCTAACCACGCTCTGCAATCCATTTCCTGCAGAGGCCGACCGCGCTATCCTGGCCTACGCGCAAAGTCAGAGTTTCGTGCGCTATCTCCAACAAACGTATGGCTGGTCGAAAATACGTCAGCTTATCGATGCCTATGCCGATGGATTGGAATGTTCGGCGGGGGTCAAGCAGACGCTCGGAGCGGATTTGACTACGCTGGAACGCGACTGGCGCGTTTGGATGGAACGAAAGAATCAAGACAGTGCCGTATCGGCAACGTGGACCTACGTGGCGACGGTCGTCCGCGACCTGGCGCCCTGGTTGATTCTGGTAGGCTTGCTGTGTGTGCCGATCGGCGTCCTGTGGCTGGGCACCCGTTTCGGACAATAAACCCTCATCCGCTTGCTGGAAGGGGATCGTCGATCCCCTCATAGCGAAAGCGAAATGCAATATCAATGCGGGCAGGCCGCGACGAGATAGTTCAAGAACACGATGCCGCTGTAGCCTTTCGCGTGCGCGCCACCGAGCGCGAACGCCCCCGCCGGGAAGTCGCGGCTGTAGACGCAGAAAGGATACGTCCCGCCTGGCGTCTCGATATCCACTTGCAAGTTCTCCTCACGGGTGAAGCCCTGCAACCACTTGGGGAGTTGGTGCGCCTTGGCCTGGTAGATGACGTACACCTTGCTTGGGCGGGTCAGTTTGAAGCGCAGTAGCTTATCCTCCGTGGAATCGTAATCGAGATCGGCGGGCATGACCGTGTGCAGGCCGGTTAACGCGAGGGGTACGGTGGTCACGATATAGTCGCGGTCGGTGTAACACGGCTGGTACGCGCGCAACACCATGGTGCGATATTCCCGTTCGCTGGTGGCCTTGACATAGGCGAAGGGGTTTTCGTAGCGATAGGCATACGCCGGACGCTGGCCCTGGTCGCGGTGCGCCACCACCGCCATCCCACCCACTACCGAGGTGAGCGGGTCCATCTCGCGGATCTTGTCGTAGCCGAAAAGGCTTTCCAGCAGTGCCACGAAGGCGGGTACGAGCGACGCGCCGCCCGTGCGCAGCACCACATCCACCTGATCCATGCGCAACCCGGCATCCAGCACCACCTGGCGGAGTTCCCGCGCCACGTTGATCAGTTCCGGCTCGATCATTTCCTCGAATGTGCGGCGCAGAATCCGCTCGTGGATGGCGATGTGCCCATAGTCGTAATCCAGGCGCGCCATCAGATTGTCGGTGAGCGCCTTCTTCGTCTGCTCGATGCGCCGGAAGAGGTCGAAGCCGACGTTCTGCGTGACGAGCGTCTCCAACGCCCGCATCGCCTGGGGATTGTCACTCGTCTTCTGAAACTTGCGGATGCGCTCCAACGGCATGGGACGTGAGAGTTCCGGCATCGTCTGCCAGGTGTGCAACAGATCGAGGTAGTCCGGCGGGAAATCCAGGCCGCCATCGACGTGCGCGCCCTGGCCGAAGTACTTGAGCAGCGACAGCATAATCCGCCGGTCCAGGTCATCGCCACCGACGAGCACACCGCGCGTCGCAATCACGCGGGGTGGCTGCGCGCCGCCCACCTCGGCGATGGTCAGGTCGAGCGTCCCGCCGCCGAAGTCAAAGACGAGGGCAATTTCACGCTTCTCGGTGGCGATGTGATGCAAGTGCGCCGCCGCAATCGGCTCCATCTGAAAAGAGATGTCGCGGAATCCCGCAAAGAGCGCGGCTTTGTAGAGGATTTCCTCCGCGCGCAGCGTGCCTTCGGGCGTGTCGCAGAAGCGCACCGGACGGCCCAGCACCACGCTGTCGCACGTCTCGCCCAGTTGCGCCTCGGCGCTGGCCTTCATCGAACGCAGGATGATGGCGATCAGCTCATCGATGGTGAAGTAGCGGTCGAAGATGTCGGTTCCCTCATAGCGCGGATCGCGCAGAGCGGTTTTCACCGATTGCATCAGCCGCCCGTGCGCCCCCACGTCGGTGTCGATGTACAGGTCGTGCCAGTAGCGGATGGGGCTGGAACCGGCCCCGCCGACGATAATCTCGATGGGATGAATCTCCTTGCGCTCCCAGGTGATGCGACGGCCCGTTTCGCGCGCCAGATACTCGTTGGCAGCCTGCGTGCCGAGCAAGGTCTGATACTGGCGGTCCATGTAGATGAGCGAGGGCAGCACATGGGGGTTTTCGTTCGCCGGGTCGAGTTCGATGGGGTGCAATTTCTTGCCATCATAATACGCAACCGATGAGTTGGTCGTCCCAAAATCGATTCCAATGCGTGGCATCATACCTCCTGTGTGTCAACGGATTTAACGGATCTGAACGGATTAAGAGTGAAGCGACGTTATGGGTTGTGACAAAGCGAAGGAAGATTATACCACGGTTTTGGAAAAAATTATAACGTTTCCTAAGCTTGGATGAAAATGAAACGATAGTGTGATATAATTGATGCAAATGGAGCCGGAGGGAATAATGACAACAGTACAAGTTTCCTTGGAATTTCCACGAAGTGTGTTTTCAGCTTTTCGCCAAGACCCAGATGATTTTGTCGCCGAGATGCGTCTAGCCGCCGCGGTCAAGTGGTACGAAATGCGCACCCTCTCACAAGCCAAAGCAGCCGAAGTCGCCGGGCTGTCGCGTGGTGAATTCCTCACTGCCCTGGCGCGTTTTGGCGTCTCGCCTTTCCAGTACGATGCAGATGAGATTGTCGCCGAGGTTATAAGTGACTGAGCGATGGGTGCTGAATTCCTCCCCGCTGATTGCCCTGGGACGAATCGGATATACTTATCTATTTAGAGAACTTGCCACAGACATAGCGATACCACGTGCAGTTGCCGATGAAATCAAAGCCGGTCCCGCAAACGACCGAGCTTACCAGGCCTTGATGGACAACGCGGACTACATCGTAGAAACAAACCTTGCCCCAGAAGTTATAGCCTGGGATTTGGGCGCGGGCGAAACTGCGGTCATTTCGTATGCACTGGCAAAGCCAGGATGGAGAGTCATCCTAGACGATGCGATGGCGCGCAGATGCGCGCGCAGTTTTGAACTGCAAACCAAAGGCACGCTTGCTGTCGTCATCATGGCGAAACAGCGCAGTCTGATTTCCTCAGCAACCGACGTACTGCATTTGCTACTCAAAGCCAACTTTCGCCTAGATGAAAAGGTGATTCGTGAGGCGTTGCTACGGACAGTCGGAGAAGTGTGGAAGTGACTTTCGCAACTAAACGAATCGCAGCCACGCTCATTCGTTTAGTTGCGCTCTCACGACAGGCTTATTGCCTAATTGCCCGCCCCTTCACTACCCGCCCCTCGAAGTACATCAACAAGCCCCCCACGCCGAACAAGACAATGTTCAAAATAAACGGCCAGCTACGGTTGACGCCGGAAAGCTCCCCCGCGATCCAGCCGAAGGGCGAGGTGACGACAATGACGAGGACGGAAAGCAAACCCATGATGCGGGCGCGCTCTTTCGCATCTACCGAGAGGACAACCAGTTTGTCGAGCAGGGTGGAGGCCAGCGGGATGCTGCACGCTTCCACGACCGTCGACAACAGCAGCAGCCAGACGTTGCCTACCGGGGTGAGCAGCAGCAAGACCTGACTGGCGGTCAGCCCCAGGAAACCGACGACCATCAGCTTGCGGGTATCCTTTGTCCCCAGGCGCGGCATGATGGTGAAGAAGAATACCAGCATCGTCACCGAACGGGCAAAAGCGTACCAGGCCAATTGCGAGGCAGCGAATTGCAGCCTTTCGGTGACCAGAATGGACCAGAACGTGCCGCGCACCGTGTTGGTGATCCCCATGATGACCATCAAGCCGGCGGTGAACAAGGTCGCGGGTGTGCGCAGGATTTGCTTGAGCACGCCCTTCGATTCGCCCACCACGGCAAACAACGGCTGGTGACGGGTCTCTTCCATACGCACCAGGCCCTGTTTGGTTTCCTTCGCCAGCGCGTTGAGGATGATAAATTTGGCCGTCATCATCACAAATGAGAGCACATACAGGCCACGGATGGTGGGGATCAGGCTGTATTTGTCGATCAAGAAGCCCGTCAGTGGAGAAACAAACGCGGCCAGCAGACCGGCAATGTAAATCCACGAGTAAATATCCACAAGCAGGTGCTCATCTGTGTCCTCGACCAACAGGCACTGCCACGAGTTGGCGGTCACACGCCACACCGCATTGACAATCGCACCCACGAGGAAATAGGCGAAGTTCTGCGCCATGGCCCAGATCAAACACGGGATGCTCCACGAGATGATGTCAAAAATGAGCGTGGTGCGCTTGCGCCCCAGTTTGTCGGTGATCGGGCCGCTCATCAGCGCCCAGAAGACCTGCAAAACCAGGCCAATACTGGTCAACAGCCCAATCTGCGCATCGGTCAAACCGAGCGCCAGCATATACACCGAAACGTAGGGTGAGTAGAGGTTGAACGGAATGCCCCACAACGGTTCAGTATACACGCACGCGCGGGCATTGCCTCGCAATTTCCGCAATGTCAGCACTAATGGATTGTTGATCATTGTCCTGCCTCTATTTTTCGTCAGCAGATTGAGCCGATTCAGCAGATTTTCTATCCGGCAAACGAGGGAGCTGCCCCGTTTGGTAAGCCTTCGAGACTCTGCTATAATTTCCACGCGGCGCGTATGCGGCAACATCCCCGTGAATCCACGGCCCTGCACACAGGCGGATCTTGAGGCGATTTGCCGGGCGGCATTATGATCTCAGGACTTGCACCCTGTCCGTCATAGAAATGGCATTGGACGCTGATTTCCGCAAATTCACGCAGATAACTTTTATCGATCTGCGAAAATCAGCGTGAATCTGCGCCCAATTCGGTAAACTGCGTAAATCCTGGATATAGTTCAACGGCGGTGTAACACAAAGAAGCCGACGCCGCCCGCAGCTAACAGCAGTACCGCAGTCGTGATGCCCAGAATCAGCGGCAGGCGTGACGGCTTCTTATTTTCTGCCGGTAAGGATTCCTGAGTCTCCTCGTAGGCTGAAGCTGGAGAACCTGTGCCATCTTGCACAAATCCTATCGCCAGATCGGTAGGCTTGGATTGATCCACCAGAAGCAGATAGGCATTGCCCAGGGTAGACCTGTAACCGCTGGCGGCCTGGGCGACGACCTGATATTGTCCAGTTGCTAACGCATCCAGACAGTATGGTTCCTGGACGCCATTGGTGGTATAGCGCATCGGTTCGCCACCAGCGCCCCGGATGGTGAACGTGATCGCCGGCAATAACAGTTCCTCAGATTGCCACACACCATCCTGATTCAGATCCTGGAAAGCAAGCAAGCATAGCTTTCCACCAGTCGATGCAACGGACTGTCCTTCGTTCTGGGCGACAGGCTCAGACAAAGTCAACGCACCGGGCGGCGGCGCACCACTTTCCAGGGTCGCGGCGGCCTGAGTCACCCCTTCTGGCCTGGAGATAATCAGCTCTTGGCCGATACTAAGCCATTCCGGATCGGCGAGAGCATTCAGCGCAATGATCTGCTCAGCAGGGACGCGGTAGTCATAGGCAATCGCGAAAAGGGTATCGCCTTCGCGCACGGTATGCACGATGCTGCCATCGGGCAATGGCGTTGCCGTTGGGATGGGAATGTATTCCACGATGCGCGTTTCCACTTCGCTTGGCGGCGAGACTTCTTCGGTAAGCTGAGGTGCTGGATTGTCCACCACCACCAATGAGGCGGTGTCGAGATACACGTCGTTGTTAACGCGGAAGAGTTGATCGACCCAATCTGCCCAGGTGTAGGTGAATACCGTCACCGTAACGTTAGTCGCCACGGCCTCGACCGAGAAATAGGTCCAGTTGTCGGTGGCGTCGAGCTCCGGCGACCAAACAATATCCGGCGACCAGGGGTTGGTACCGCCGGTGGGGTCAATACCCACTTTGGCATGCATAGGGGCGGGCTTGTTGGAAAGCGGCGCAGTAGGACAATTATTCCAGCGTTCTGCTGAGGGTGCACATGACCAGGTGACCATATAGGCGCTAAAGCGCAATTGGACCCCAGGCGTGATTCCGCCAACCTGCTGGTAAAGTCCGGCCTCGTGCTGCCCGGCAAAGCTGAAGTACTTCTGCGCCAGCGCGCCTTGATGGACGCGATAAGCGTAGTCGGCGACGCTCACGCCACGGAATTCTGGTCGCCGCCAGTAGCTACAGCCGGGGTCATCGGCGCAATAAGCAGGAATCTTGGCGTAGGCAGGTGGATTATCGACATAGAAGGCGCGCCAACCCGGAGCGATCTGCACCTCAGGAATCCCGCCCTGGAACGGCCAGGATTTGCCGGCACCCTCTTCAAAGTCACCGTTACGCAGCAGATTAACGCCCGGCTCTTGCGCCTGCGCCGTCCGCGGCGGCAGGGTTCTCAGGCTGATGACCAGACTCCCCACCAGCGCAACGATAATCCAAAACATCCGCCTGCCCGGCATGGTACAACTCCCCGCAAAAAATGTGGCCTAATGGGATGTCCCGCATCGGCCCGCACGAGATTGTAACACACCTGACATGGCTGTCAATGAAATCCGATACCGTTTGCCATTTTTCAAGGGGCCTTTTACAATACGAACAACTGCACCAATCCATAGACGACGATAAGAACAAGGAGACCCACACCATGCAAAATAACGTCAACCTCGGCATCCTCGGCTTCGCGCACGGACACGTGAACGCCTACTGCAACCGGTGGCGCGAGCGCCCGGAGATGGGCGTGCGCCTCGTCGCCGGGTGGGATCACGATGCGGCGCGGATGGAGAAGAACTGCGCCATGTATGGCCTCCGCGCTTATGCGGACGCGGATGCGCTGCTGGCAGACCCCGACGTGCAAGCGGTGATCATCGCCGCCGAAACGTCGCTGCACGCCGACCTGGTGGAGCGCGCGGCGGCGGCGGGCAAGGCGATTGTGCTGCAAAAGCCGATGGCGCTCACGCTGCCGGAAGCCGACCGCATCGTGGCGGCCGTGGAGCGCAGCGGCGTCCCGTTCACGATGGCGTGGCAGATGCGCGTGGACCCGCAGAACGTGCAGATCAAGGCGCTGCTGCAATCCGGCGAATTGGGGCAGGTGTTCATGGTGCGCCGCCGCCACGGACTGGGCGTCCATCTGTGGCCCAACTTCACCGAGTTGTGGCACGCCAGGCCGGAGCTAAACCGCGACATCTGGGCCGACGACGCCGCGCACGCCATCGATTTCATCCTGTGGCTGCTGGGCGAGCCGGAGTCGGTGACGGCGGAGATCGTCACCTTGCACGATCCGCGCGTGCCGATGGACAACGGCGTCGCGCTGTTTCGCTATCCCAACGGGCCGCTCGCGGAGGTCAGTTGCTCGTTCGTCTGCCCGGCGCTGGAGAACACGGTCGAGGTGATCGCGGAGAAGGGCAGCATCGTGCAGAACTACGGCGACGTGCCCAGTTGCAACGTCCCGCGTCCGGCGGATGCTTGCGGCCTCAAGTGGTACACGGTGGAGTCCGGCGATTGGACGTGCAGCGACATCCCCAGTCCGGCGCATCACGGCGAGCGCATCGCTGGCCTTGCAAGGCCACTGGCAGAATTCTTGCGCGGGGGTCGCCCGCCCATCGCCACGGCGGAAGAAGGCCGCACGGCGCTGCGGATGACGCTGGCGTGCTACGTCTCCGTCCGCGAGGGGCGGCGGGTGCGGCTGGATGATCCGGCGATTGATCAAGTTTGACCCCGAATTTTGCGCACGCTGAGTGCACTTTTTTGATTTGGGGTCCTATCGTTTCTGGTCGCACCTCCTGGATGGTCATGGTTTAGCGCATCGTCGCGGCAATCTGTAACAATTCATCTTTTGAAATGTGCTCCGGGTTAGCCGTCAGGATATAAGCTGTGCCTTCGTCCTCTTGCACCCAGGTCAGAGAAATCAGCCCGCTCGCCGCCGGTTCCCGGACAAACGAGGCGGGTTGGCCGTTGATCTCCACAGTCTCTTCGACTTGCATCCTGAGCCCACCCGCAGGCCACCACACATTCAGGCGCAGCGGCATTGCATCGCCTTTGGTCCATCCCGTTGAAAGCAAACCGATTTTCCCCTCAGGAGGCTCCACAAACGCTATCTGGGTTGGCTCAAGTCCATCCGGCAGCCACGTCGGAAAGTGCAGGGGAAAGGGAATTTTTTCTCGCGCCTGTTCAATATCCAGATAGACAACTTCGAGCGGCACCCGCTTCTCGGTGTTGCCCGCCGTTCTGAAAATAGCCATTGCCGGTTCTCCGACCACCCTGGCAATGGGCGTCTCAATGGCTTCGAGAATTGGGGTACGGATCTGGGGCGTCGCGCATGCGATGATCATCATCACGGTCAGAATGACTGCCGTAGCCGGACCGAGCCAACGCTGCGGGCGGCGCTCAGGAATAGTTTGAAGTCGTGCGTACAACGCTTGAGCAAATTCGGGGCGCACCGCTTCTGACAATTCACGCAAAAACTCATCATCCATCGTGATCCTCCCATTGCTTGCGTAACTGACCAACGACGCGATGTAGGATCGTACCCACGTTGGTCTCGCTGTATTTAGTCAAACGCGCAATCTCCCGATTGGTCAGTCCTGCCCCATATTTCAGGGTGATCAATTCCCGTTCACGGGGAGCGAGTTGAGCCAGCAAGACGCGCAGACGGGCCTGGTTCTCGCGTTTGGTGAGCACGTCCTCAATTGAGTCCTGCACTGCGCCCTTGGGAGCTTCTTCCAGGCGCGCTTCCCGTTGCGGTTGGCGGAAGTAGTCGCGGACCGCATTCCGCGCCAGGGTAAACAACCAGGTAGAAAAAGCGCCGAGATTGGCCTGATAACGCTGGCGGTTCCGCCAGGCTTTTTCAAAGACAGTAGCTGTCAAGTCCTCCGCTGTCATAGCGTCGCTAACCCAATAATTGAAATAATTGTACACGCGCGGCAAATACTCGGCATACACTGCTGCCCAAAATATCTCGGTTGGTGTCGTATGCGAGCCGTCTTCCTGGATTTCCGCGAGAGTTTTCATGGACTGCGTGTGTCTTTCAACGGTCATTTGTTCGATTCGGATCAACTTTGCTTAATTATACGTTCCAAACCCAAAAGTATCACAACCAGTTTCAGTAGACCCACTTTTGCTTGGTCTGGATCGCCAGATCCAGACCAGACCGGGGATCTGACGATCCCCTTGGAGCATTTTTAGATCTACTGAGTTTGAGATTTGCCTTTGACTTTTAGCGCACTCATGCGAAGATATGAGAAATTCTGTACTGGTCAACGAGAGTTTGAACTTGCCGGACGTTTTTTTACCGCAGAGTTCGCTGAGAGCGCGGAGAAATTCTATAAATCTCTGCGAGCTTTGCGCTCTCTGCGGTGCAATATGTCTTTGACCACTACAAGATATGAGAGATTCACAACTAATCTGCGGTTCAGCAGCACAGGAGAACACGTTTGTTTTCTATCGCGCCTGTGCGAGGAGCGAAGATTGAAGATAAATTCAGTCCTAAGGTAGAACATCTCTTTGAGTTACGCACACAATACGCACTGCTTATACCAAACGCACGCCGAAAATTTACCACAGAGACACGGCGGCAAGTTGCCGCGAACACAGAGAAAACCGTGTAAAAATCCTCCGTGCCCTCTGTGTCTCCGTGGTGAAATGGAAAATTTACTGCACGGTTAGTATAAATCAGGAGATAAGTATGCCACGACGACGTAAACCCAACATTCTGTTAATCGGCATCGATTCGCTGCGCGCGGATCACATGAGCTGCTACGGCTATTCCAGGCTAACGACGCCGCACATCGATCGCTTCGCGCAGGGCGGGACGCTGTTCGAGCGCACGTACAGCGCCTACATCCCCACAACCAGCGGATACGGTTCGATGCTCACGGGGATGGATGTGTTTAACACGCAGATGGTGGCGTTGCGTCACAAGGGGCCGCTGCGTCCGGAGGTGGCGACGCTGGCAGAAATCGTCAAAGGTGAAGGGTACAACACCACCTGCGTCGGCTTCCGGGGCAATCCGGCGGCGCGCGGCTTCGACACCTACCTCGACTATGCCGGTTGGGGCAGTTGGAACGAGGGCCGCAGTCCGAAGGCCGAGAATCTCAACGCGGTCACCATCCCAGAGTTGAACCGGCTGGCGAAGGAGAAAGCGCCCTTCTTCCTCTTCCTGCGCCACATGGACCCACACGCGCCCTACCTGCCCCCCGCGCCCTTCGAGCGGATGTTCTACCACGGCAACGAGTGCAATCCGCGCAACCATTCGATGGACCCGGTGATGGCGTTCAAGCCGTTCCGCGACTTCTTCGCCACGTGGATGCCGCCGGGCATCCGCGACAAGGATTACGTCATCGCGCAATATGACGGCGCAATCGCCTACATGGATGCCGCGATCCAAACGATCCTCACAGCAGTGGAGACGTTGGGCCTGCTCGATGACACTATCGTCGTCATCAACTCCGACCACGGCGAGACACTCTACGACCACGACTGCTACTTCGATCACCACGGGCTGTACGACCAGACGCTGCACGTGCCGCTGATCCTGCACTATCCGGGCAAAGTGCCCGCCGGGAAGCGCGTGGGCGGCTTCAATCGCCACCAGGATTTGGTTCCCACCCTGCTGGAACTCACCGGGATCGAAAGCGACATCGCCTTCGACGGCAAGAGCCTGATGCGGCTGGTGGACGGCTCGGTGGCCTCCTACGATAGCGAATTCTACATTACGGAATGCACGTGGATGCGCAAGCACGGCTGGCGCACGCCGGAATGGAAGCTGATTGTGGCGCTGGAGCCGGATTTCCATTTCAAGCCGGAAATCGAGTTGTATAACCTGGTCACCGACCCCGGCGAGAACCACAACGTTGCCGAGGCGGAGCCGGAGATCGTCGCCATGCTCCGCGCGCGCATGGATGCCTGGATCGCCAAACGCGAAGCCGAGACCGGCCTGCCCAACCCTATCCACCACCAGGGCGACTGGCACGGGCACGCGGGCGTCGGCGCGTTCACCAGTTCGCAGCAGGCATACAACACGCTGCACATCGGCGATCCCACGCAGGCGGCAAAGTTGCAGGCGGGGGAGAAGAAATAGAGACGGATAACGGGTAATCGGCAATTGGAAGCTGGTTACCGGTCACAAAAGTTACAAAAGCAGGAGGAACAATGGCATACAATGCTCTGCCAACAACCATTCTGAATCAAGTGGCAAACTCGATGGTTGCAACACAACGCTATGCAACCCAGGAAGAGGCTTTGTGGCACTTAGCTTTGTCGGCGGTACGTAGCAAAACGGCTTACTATCGACGGCGAATTCGAGGGCTAGAGCAAAAATACGGCATAGATTTCGATACCTTCACCGCACGTCTACAAAATCAGGCAACGCCATCGCAAGAGGATGATTGGTTAGCCTGGCGTTCAGCGCGCAGAATGTTGTCCGATTGGCAAAAGGCTTATCAGGACCTACGTAATGCACGCCCTGGTCAATAGCATACTCAAAATGCCCCATTATCCAAACATCACCACTGCACCACATCATTACCACGATGAAGACAACAAGGTCAGCGAATCTCAACTCATCGGGAATGTGCTGCAAGACCTGAACCTGGTGTTGTCTGAGATAAAGAAATGGCTGGACACCAAAGATGTTCTGACAGGATAAGCTGTTGCTGAAAAGCATCAAAACACAACTCAGGAGGATTTCTAGAATGACGCTCAACGTCGCTATCGTCGGATTGGGCAATATCGGGAACACACACGCGCGGGTATATCAACAGCGCAGTGACGTGAAATTGGTCGCGGTGTGTGACATCATCAAGGAACGGGCGGATAAAGCGGCGGCGACCTATGGCTGCCCGGCGTTCTACTCGGTGCAGGCAATGCTGAAAAGCGGCATCAGGATTGACGCCGCCAGTATGTGCACCGCCGGGAAAGAAAACGGCGGCGATCACTATCAGCCCACCATGGAGCTGCTGGAGGCCGGCATCCCCACCCTGGGCGAGAAGCCGATCTCCAACGAGATTGACAAGGCCGAGGAAATGGTCGCGCTGGCGAAGAAGAAGAACCTGCGCTACGGCATCAACCTCAACCATCGCTTCACACCCGCCGCGCGGCGGGCCAAAGAATGGGTCGAGGCCGGGCGCTTGGGCGAGATCAACATCATCAATATGACGATGTGGATCAACAACCCCAACGAGACCTCGCCGTGGTTCCACATCCGCGCGCTACACCCACACTCGCTGGACGTGATGCGCTACTTCGGCGGTGACGTGGAGAAGGTGCAGGCGTTCTTCAAGCGCGGCCCGCGCGCCGACGGCCCGGGTGGGCGGCGCGTCTGCTGGTCGAACGTGCAGGTGAACCTGCTCTTCAAGAACGGCATCATCGGTCACCTCACCGGCAGTTACGACGCGGGTGGCAGCTACGGGCTGGAAACGCTCGAAGTCGTCGGCTCGGAGGCGCGCTTCGTGCTACTCGATGCCTGCGAGCACCTCACCTTCTACCCGCGCTTCAGCCGCCAGACCGAAACCTACGACTACATTGGCGGGATGATGAGCTTTAGCGAGACGTTCGGCAGCCGCATCGGCGTGTGGGTGGAGCAGAACATCACCCAGGTCAAGCCGGAAGAGATTGACGCTTCTGGCGCGGATGCGCTCTACGTCCAACGCATCATCGAAGCCATCATCCAATCCTGGGAAACCGGGCAGGTTGTTTCACTGTAAGGGGCAAGGGGCAAGAAGCAAGGGGCAAGAGGCAAGAACGGAAATCCTGCATCTTGCATCCTGCATCTTGCATCCTGCATCTTGCATCCTGCATCCTGTTTCCTTATCGAGGTATCTATGACGACAATCACCATCATCGGCCGGGGGCACTCCGGCACACGCGCAATGTCACATACCCTTTCGGCGAGCGGCGTCTTTATGGGCAAGCCGCTCAACGTTTCCGGCGACTTGCTGCCGCCGCAGACGATGTACGATGCCTGCCGTGTCTTCGCCCGCTATGTAGACTGGCAGGGCGATCTTTCGTGGAGTTGGGAACGGGCGCTGGCCGCCAAAATCCCGGATGAGTTCAAGTTCCTCATCCACACCTACCTGACCACGGTGCGGCTGCACAACGGCGAACACAAAGGCTGGAAAATCCCGGAGACGACGCTCGTTTTCCCGTGGATTATACGGATGTTCCCGGAAATCAAGTACATCTTCTGGATCCGCGACCCGCGCGACTGTATCATCGGGCAACACCTCACCGATGACCTGCGCGACTTCGGTATCGAGTACCCACCCACCGACGACGAACGACTGCGGCGCGCCATCTCGTGGAAGTATCAGTACGACCTGGTACAGGCCACACCCAAGCCCAAGTACTGGATCGAAGTGCGGCTGGAGGACTTCGTACTGCATCAAGACGAGACGCTGGCGCGGCTGGAAGATTTCCTGGGCATCCCATTGGCGAAGATTCCGGTCAACCCGGAGGTCATCGGGCGCTGGAAGACGGACAAGAAGCCGCACGACTTCGATTTCTTCGCGCCGGCGATGCAGCAGTACGGCTATGCAAACGCGGAACAGGAAGCAATCTGAGGCATCCCATATAGCAAACCACACCGACGAAGAGAAGATTTTAACCGCGAATCACGCGAATCTTCGCCAATTTTAAGAGATTCGCGTAGATTGGCGAGATTAGCGGTTTGCTTTTGAAGAAGTTCTATACCACGAATCTGCACAAATTCACACTAACAACGTTTCCGAAGGTTATTCCCACGGCATCGAAAGTCATGCTATACTGTAGGAAACGATGCGGGAGGTATACAATGCAAACAGCAGCACAGCGGATGTCTACTGGCGTGCTTTACTCGATTGTGAGACGAGCGCGGTTAGCCGGGGTATCACGACGCCCTCTGACACTGACCCTTTCTCCAGAGGAAAGCACTGCACTAGCAGACGTTCTCACGACTGTTCTCGAAGATGATCAATCCTGGTATTGGACCGAAGCCTGGCAAGCCGGCGAACGGGCCGCAGAAGAAGACATCACAAGCGGTAGAGGAGAGGACTTCGAGACTATGGAAGCCTTTCTTGAAGACCTGGGGCTGGATCTAGCTGAGTTGAGGGCCGCATGAAGTATCGACGACTGCCGTCTTTCAAAAAGGCATTTGCGCAGTTACCTCATGATATTCAACTCAAGGCCGGAAAGGCTTTTCTTCTTTTTCAGGAAAACCCACAGCACCCATCTTTACACATCAAACGGATGCGCGGAATACCGGGCGTGTGGGAAGGTCGAATAGATATTCACTACCGTTTCACGTTTCATTATGAAGGCGACACCGCCGTTTTCCGCAACATCGGCCCCCACGATTTATTGGATCAAAACCCATAACAGATCGGTTCTCGATCATGGGAACATGAATGTCATCAGCCGGAAAAGCTGATGTGCTCCTCTTCACGGGGACTGGGAGCAGAAATGGAGGTAAAAATGCATATCGAAACCGATCTACGCAAAATCAAAGAACTTGCCCAACAACGTGAGGACGAAAACTGGAAGTTCCGTTCTTTCTTGAAAGCAAGCAGCATGCCCTCAGAAGAGCTGGATGCTATTGTCCGTGAGCTATACACGGAGGTAGCCGCTGTGATCGACTGCCAGGCTTGCGCCAACTGCTGCCGGCTTCTCGCACCAAAACCAACGCCGGCAGAGATCGATAATTTTGCAGCGACGTTGCAAATGCCGGTGGAAACATTCAAGGCCAGGTATCTGATGCAGGAAGGCGAACGCAAAGGGCAACTGTCACGGCCTTGCCCACTTCTCCGAGATAATGTCTGTTCTGTGCCGGTTGAACATCGCCCGCCGGATTGTGAGGATTACCCGTATTTGCTACGCGAAGACTTTCGGAGCCGGTTGTTTGGGGTGCTCGCCAACTAAGAAATCTGTCCAATCGTGTTCAACGTCTACGAGCAATTGAAGGCGCGCCTGTGGCACAGGCGCAGAGTGAAACACGCAAAATGGTAATGGACACAAGATAAACCATCACAGCATCACGTATCACCTATCATCCATCAAGGAGTGAACCTATGTTACGCGTCTGCGTCATCGGCATGGGGCCAATCGGCAATCGCCATGCCAGCATCTACAAGGAAGACCCTCTGGCCGAACTGGTCGGCGTGTGCGACATCATCAAGGAACGGGCGGATGCGGCGGCGGCGCGATTGGGCGTGCCAGCCTTCTATGACGCGCCGACCATGCTGGCAGCCCTCGCGCCCGACCTGTGCAGCGTCACCACGGGCGGCTACGAATATTCGAGCGACCACTATCTGCCCACGATGCAGGCGCTCGAAGCAGGTTGCCACGTGCTTGGCGAAAAACCCATCAGCAACGAGATCGAAAAGGGCGCGGAAATGGTCGCCAAAGCGCGCGAGAAGGGCGTGTGCTACGCCATCAACCTCAACCACCGCTTCACGCCCGCCGCGTATCTGGCAAAGCGCTGGCAGGATGAGGGCCGCATCGGACATCTGCTGTTCATCAACATGGCGCTGTGGATCAAGAACCCGGCGGAAAGTTCACCCTACTATATGATCAAGGCGCTGAACCCCCACTCGGTGGACATCATGCGCCACTTCGGCGGCGACATCGAGGCCGTGCAGTGTTTCGGCACGACCGCGCCGGGCCGCAGCATCATCACCACCGCGCACTTCAGCATGCGTTTCAAGAACGGCGCGGTTGGTGGCCTGACCGCCTCCTACGACATCGAACGCGGGCATCCCATGGAACGCTGCGAAGTGGCGGGCGTCAACGGGCGCTTCGTCATCGAGGACATGTGGCGCGAGGCGACGCTCTACCCGGCGGGCGACTATGTGAAGCACGTCTACACCAACCCCGTCTTCGGCGGCATGCGCGACTTCGAGGACACCTTCCGCAACCGCATCCATAAATTCCTGGAAGAAGTGACCGCCGGCGTCCCACCTGACCAGATTGACGGCTCCGGCGCCGATGGCCTCGCCGCGCAGAAAGTGCTCCATGCGGCCATCGAGTCGCTGCAAACAGAATCAATCGTTAAAGTAGACGGTAGTCGGTAGACAGTAGACAGGGGGAGAAAGCCCCTGTCTACCGTCTACTGTCTACCGTCTACCACTCAAGCAAACACCTACAGGAGAAGACACTATGAAACTTGGCGCAAATTCGGTATTGTTTGGCGCTTTCGATATGGAGACGGCGTTCAAGTATACGGCGATGGCCGGGTACGACGGCATCGAGCTTTCGGCCATCGGCGGGATGAGCGAGCATCTGGTCATCGAGCGGTGGCGAGAAATCGCGCCGGAGATCAAACGGCTGGCGCAGGCGTACAACCTGGAACTGCTGGCGATGGAGCAACCGTCGCAAGACCCGGCGATCATGGAGCAGGCATTCCAGGCAGCGGTGGAGATCGGCATCCCCATCGTCAACTGCGGGCCAGGCGGCAAGAGCGAGGACGAAGCCGCGTGGCCCAAAGTCATCGATTCGCTCGGCGCTCTGGCGGCTATGGCCGAAAAGTACGGCGTGACGTTGTGCGTCAAGGCCCACGTCGGCGCGAGCATCTACAACACACCGACGACGCTGCGCGCGATGCAGGAAATCGCGTCGCCCGCATTCGGCATTGATATGGACCCCTCGCACATCTACCGGGCGGGCGAGAATCCGGTGGAGGCCATCGCCGCCGTCATCTCCCGCGTGAAGCACGTCCACATCCGCGATTGCAAAGGCCGCCAGCACGGGCCGGGCGCGCCCGCCGATCAGGCCAACGGGCGCGGCGATATCGACCTCGTGGGCTACATCCGCGTGCTGCACGAACACGGCTACGCGGGGTCGTTGGACTTGGAGATCATCGGTACGAAGGGACAGGGCTACACCCTGGAACAGTGCATCACCATCGCCGCCGAATCGCGGGGGCATATGCAAGCGTGCCTCCAGGCCTGCGGGGCACGGTAAACTGATGCGTGAGATGAACGATACAGAACTCCGAATCAGCGGTATCGAGGCGCTGTATAAGGCGCTCGGCCTCACAGCCACGCTCAGATTCCTGTCCCTTGTCCAACACGAACCGGCGGACTACGTCGAAATCTCCCGGCGCATTTACGAAGGGCAGACGATTGACGAAATTTTCGAGCGGGCTAAACAGCACTGGGTAGAGTAACACGGCCCTGAAACACAAGTATACTTCAATTCATAGATCAGTTCACAGTGATCTCAAATGACCAAGAGAACTCAAAAAGCGTTCCGTCCGTCTGCCTGAATTGGAATGTGGCTCTATGCACGCCTACTTCCAAAGGGGCCGGCCAGCAAAACCAGTAAGGCATACCCGAAACTGTGCCTGGACCAATCTCTGGATAAAGCAGGAGGCCTTCTAAATATGCTAATTGTTCATCCGGTTTCGGTTCGAGTTTTTTGCTATCAACATACAAGGCAACCCTGTTGAAGTACTCTTCATTGCTTATCAACTCATCACCGCTCTGAATTAACGGTCCAAAGTCCAGATAGACGCAAACATTCGATTTGTGCCCCAGTTCACTCACTGGACGGTAACCTTCGTAAATAGAATCGTCGTTCAGATTAGCTTGGTACCATTCAAAAGATACTCGACTGGCCGGAGCAGGCTGGACATCCAGAATACAGTCAGGTATCGGTTCAGTCACCGGTAATGATGTTGGTAATGGAGTTGCTATATCACCAGCACATGCGCTTGCAAAGATCATCAGGAGAATGACAAGGGTTATATGGGAAATTCTGCACATCGTCCGCAGCACCCTTTCTCGGCGGCTTGAGCAAAGGCGCACCGCCCGACAAATTTCAACGTCTTTGCCGTACCGTTTGCGCACCCCACGCCACGCCGAAGCATGCCGTACACGTCAGCACAATCGCCGCGCCGGAAGCGATGCCGATGTAATACGAGAGGTACAGCCCCACTACGCCGGAGAGCGCCGCGATAACCGCCGCGAGCGCCATCATCGGCAGCATCCGCTTGGTGAGCAGGTAGGCCGTCGCCGCCGGCGTGACGAGCATGGCGACCATCAGCGCCACGCCCACCGTTTGCAGCGACACCACAATCGTCACGGCGATCAGGATGAGCAGCAGCGACTCGAAAAAGCGCGCGGGCAAGCGCAGCGTCGCCGCGAAGATGGGATCGAACGAGAGCACCAGAAATTCTTTGTAGAACGCCGCCACCGTCAGCAATACCACCCCGCCGAAAACGGCAATCAACGCGAGGTCGCCCGGCGAGACGCCGAGCACGTCGCCGAACAGAAAGTGCGTCAAATCCACCGTGTAACTGCGCGCCGTCGAGATCAACGCGATGCCCAGGGCAAACGCCCCGGCGAAGATGATGCCCGTGGCGGTGTCCTCGCGCACCTTCGTCTGCTTGCTGATCGCGCCGATGCCGAGGGAGGCCAGCACCGCCGTCCCCAGCGCCCACCAGAACAGCGGCCCGCGCGCGCCTCCGCCGACGAGGTAGCCCACCGCCACGCCCGGCAGAATCGAGTGCGCCAGCGCATCGCCGAAGAACGCCATCCCCCGCAGCACCACGTAAGTCCCCACGACGGCGCAGACCACGCCCACCATCACTGCCGCCAGCAGACCGCGCACCATAAAGGCGTACTGCAACGGCGCAATCAACCAGTCGAGCGGGTTAGTCATGGCGATGATCTCCACCGCAGCACGTATCGCCCACCGCCACCAGCCCGCCATTGACCGGCATCAGGTGCAAGTGCCCGCCATACGCCGCCATCAACCGCTCCGGCGTGAACACGTCCGCCGGCTCGCCGAAGCCGAGCAGCCGCCGGTTCAGCAGCATCACCCGGTCGAAGTACTGCACCGCCTGATCCAGGTCGTGGGTGGACAGCATAATCGTCACGCCGCGCGCGCGGAGGTCGCGGAGCAACTGGAAGATGCCCTCCTGCGACGGCACATCCAGCCCGGTGAGTGGCTCGTCCATCAGCATCAGCTCGGCTTGCTGCGCCAACGCGCGGGCGATGAACATCCGCTGCTGCTGCCCGCCCGAAAGTTCGCTGATCTGCCGCTTTGCCAGGTCCGCAATGCCCACCAATTCCAGACATTCCTGCACCTGAGCATGATCGCGCTTACCGGGCTGACGGAACAGCCCCAACTGCCCGATCCGCCCCATCAGCACCACGTCGCGCACCGTCACCGGGAACTGCCAATCCACGGCGGTGCGCTGCGGCACGTAGGCGATGCAGATGTGGCCCCCCGGCCCGTGCCCGTAGACCGTCACCACGCCGGACGTCGGCGCGAGCACGCCCGCCACGGCCTTGAGCAGCGTGCTCTTGCCCGCGCCGTTCGGCCCGACGACGGCGACCTGCTCGCCCGCGCGCAGATCGAACGTCACGTCATCCAGCGCGGCGTGGCCGTTGTAGCGCACCGTCAACCTGGAGACGGACAGAATCGGCGTGCCCGGCTGGTGCGCCGCGTGGTGGCGGGTGAGCATGGATTTGAGGGGGATGGTGAAGGATGACATCGTCAACCGCTCAAGTCACTGCCGCAAGATGCAACGGACGCTGCGTCAAATGCGGATTGATCAACCGCGAGCGTGGCGGCGCAAGCGCCTCAATTTCTACATACACGAGGTTTTGCGCGCCAAGCTGCTGCGCCTTATGCGCCGTCTCCAGATTGATACGGTAAAGTTCCGGGTCATCTTTAGGCAACAACACGACCTCAGCGTCTTCTGGAATCTGCGCCAGCAAACGCGGATTTTCCTGCAAATACCGCTCGAACTCAAAAGACAGCGTGATATTTTTCTCTATAATCGTTTCCTGATCGTACTTCATCTTTGCATCTCCTGTTCATAAACAGCGCGATACTGGCGCCAGTTCATCTTGAGATCACGCTCGCCAAGCGTCAAAACTTCTTCCGTCGTATAACCGCGAAACTCCTTTTTCTCTTGCGCCCCATCGGGGTGCAACAAATCCCGATGTGGATACCCATGCGCCGTGTCATAGCGCACAATAGCGCGCCACTCATTCTCGATCCAGGCCTCATACTGCACAGAAAAACGTGCAATCTACCCGCGCACCAAACGGTGGAAATAGCGAAAACGATCAACCCGCTCTGGCGAGAGATAGAAAGTGTACGTTTTGTCCATAAGTCAGCTACCTCAAGCCTTCCACAATCACTCTCACATTGTAGAACGTTAACCCTGAGAAAGCAAGAATCGGCGTGCCCGGCTGGTGCGGCGCGTGGTGGTGCGTGTGCATGGATTTGAGAGGTTTACTGAAGTTTACCACTTGTTATATCACCCTCTACCAGAGAAAGGGCCATCGTACCAATATATTTCGCCCCTAAAGAACAGGAAAGATCGAACTTTGCATTTGGTTCGATGAATCCTGTTCTGCGAATCTTGATACACAACTCAATACACACTGTTTGCGCTATCAAATTCAAACCAGACTTTGGAAATCTCAACTACGGAGCATCCCTTTTGATACAGATATTCAGTAATCTGGTTTGTATCTTTACCATACTGAATATACGCGAAAATGATCGCTATCAGAATCCCTACGATAATGAGACCGGGATCGAAGCCAGGATTTTCCATATACGCAAGCTCCTCACGAATCAACCAACTTTTCAGACAGTTTTGAAATCAATAGGGCACATCGTCCTTCCAGTAGATAGAGCCATCGTAGAAAAGACCTGAGGGAATCATACAACGGTTCTGATGCTGCTGTTGTCTGTTGTCAGTATATGTCACGTCATACTCATTGTGGCGCTCACTACCTCCAAACCAGACCTTGGTGATGGTTATATCCGTTGCCCCCCTGCTGTGCAGGTAGGTGTAAATTCGCCTCTTGTCCCTTCTGTATCCTGCGTAGGCTACACCCACGACAACGAGAATAGCGACCGCAAACATCGCACCGACAAATGGCTCGCTCACTATGACCGTCCTTGTATATGCATTCGGAACGAAGTATTGTTACGGTTAATATAAACTTTGAGATCAACAGGATGTATCATCCTTCCAGTAAATAGCCCCTTCCTCGAAAAGACTCGTTCGAATAATGCAACGATCTACATGGACATTATGCTTGATGTCAGTATAAATCACGTCATACACATTATGCCAACGATCGCCTTCAGACCAAACTTTGACAATGTTTATATCCGTTGCCCCTTTGCCGTGTAGACAAAGGTGAATGCGCCTGGCATCCCTTTTGTATTTAGCGTATTCTACGCCCACAACAATAAGAATGGCTACCGGAATAAGCACAATCATAAATGGATCATCCATCACAACCGTCCTTGTACTTGTACTAAAGACAGGAGGTTATCACTTCAATCCCTCCACCATCGCCCCCACATTGTACTTCACATAGCCCAAATAGCTATCCGCCTCCCCACCCGGCGCGGTGAGCGAGCCGGTATACAGGAACACCAGCCTGACACCGGTATCCTCCGCGACGCGCTGCGCGAGGGCGGGGTTGACGGTGCTGCCGACGAAGACGGCCTTGACGCCGTAAGCGCGGATGCGGTCTTCGAGGTCGGCGAGGTCGCGCGCGGAGGGTTGCGCGGCGGTGCTGTAGCCGGGGACGACCGCGCCGACCTGCTCGAAGCCGTAACGTTGCGCGAAGTAGGCGAACGTCTCGTGGTCGGTGACGAGCTTGCGGTTCTCCGCCGGAATCGCCGCCACCTGTTCCCGCACCCAGGCGTCCAGCTCGCGGAGTTGGGCTCGATAGGCGTCGGCGTTGGCACGGTAGTCGGCGGCGTGGGCGGGATCGTGCAGGACGAGCGCGGCTTCGATGTTGTCCACCCAGCGCAACACGTTGTTGGGATCGGTCCAGGTGTGCGGGTCAACGCCCTCGTGGCCGTGATCGTCTGTAGCGTCGTGCGCCACCTCAATGAACGTCACGCCCTCGGAAACTTCCACCACCTCCGCATCGCCGCCGGCATTGTCGAGCAGTCGTTCGAGGAACGCTTCCAGCCCCGCGCCGTTCGCAAAGATGACGCCGGCATCCGCCACTTTCGCCATGTCCTGCGGACTGGGATCGAACACGTGCGGGTCCGCGCCCACCGGCAGTAGCACCGTCAAATCAATCGCGTCGCCGCCCACCTGCGCGACCACGTCCCCCACAATCGTCGTCGTGGCGACCACGCGCAGTTTATCCCCCCGCGCCGCCGGTTTCCCCGTACACGCGCTCACCATCGTCAACACAACCAACACCGCCGCTATCCATAACCATCGCTTCATGCACTCACCCCCTCAATGTCAACGGATTGAACGGATTTTAACGGATCAGGAAGAGAAAAATCCGTTTCATCCGTTTAATCCGTTGACAAAACTTTATTCATTCATACACTCACCATTTCAATGTCAACGGATTGA